>CEUK01186431.1_pt1 | contig 12337 bp, 10 predicted proteins | sample 356451 | NCBI WGS metagenome assembly CEUK01 (sample SAMEA2622843, study PRJEB7988) | marine metagenome | isolation source: saline water (ENVO:00002010), including
CCAAACAAAAACGAAACTAACATAAATCTAAGTGTAGAGTCATCAGATAATATAGTAGCAAATTTTAGCGAAATGTTTGAAGTATTTGTACCAAATTCATTTACACCATCAAATAATGATAATTTACATAATACATTTAATGTATCAATTTTTTCAACTGAAGGAGTAAAGTTTGAAATGAAAATTTTTAATCGATTTGGCGAATCTATATTTGAAAGCGATGACGAGAGTATTGCCTGGGATGGTTCATATAATGGAAGGCAAGTGCCTGCTGGCATATATATGTATCTACTAACGGTAGAGTCAAATATGACAGGTAACAGGATTAATAAAAAAGGTACTATTACACTATTGAGATAGATTATTAAATTTGCTTGTTGAGCAAATTACTGTTCCTAAAAAAACATTTAAAGATTTTCGTTTTTTAATTAAATTAACTGCAACTATGGCAATTATTAAAATCAACAATATTGCAAGGCACTTTTATTTAGGCAACGAAGTCATCAAAGCTTTAAAAAAGATAGATATATCAATTGAAAAAAATGAATTTGTAGCACTGATGGGACAGTCTGGTTCGGGTAAATCTACACTAATGAATATAATTGGTTGCTTAGACACGCCAACTAGCGGAAGTTATCATTTAGCAAATCAAAATATCAGTTCTTTAAATGACAATAGTTTAGCTGAAATTAGAAATAAAGAAATTGGATTTATATTTCAAAGCTTCAATTTACTTCCAAAATCTACAGCTCTAGAAAATGTGATGCTACCTCTCGTTTATGCTGGTTACAATAATAAAATTAGATATCAAAAAGCAATTGATGCATTGGAAAAAGTTAATTTATCAGACAGAGTTAATCATAAACCTAACGAACTTTCAGGAGGACAAAGACAACGTGTTGCCGTCGCAAGAGCATTAGTTAATAACCCATCAATAATATTAGCAGATGAGCCTACAGGAAATTTAGATAGTAGAACATCTGAAGAAATAATGGGTCTTTTTCAAGATATTCACAAAAAAGGCAATACTATTATTATCGTTACACACGAAGAAAATATTGCAAGATATGCTAAGCGAATAATTAGATTAAAGGATGGCGAAATAGAAAGTGATGAAATTAATAAATCATTAAAAAAATAGTACAGTAATGAAAATTTATACTAAAAAAGGTGATAAGGGAACAACCCAACTAATTGGAGGTAAACGAGTTCCTAAAAATAACTCTAGGATTGAAGCATATGGCACAATTGACGAACTGAATTCATACATTGGTTTAGTTAGGGATCAGGACATAGATAAACAATCATTTAAAATGCTAGTTGAAATACAAGATCGATTATTTACTATTGGAGCACTGTTAGCTAAAGAAAACTCAACTAATAAAATCAAATTACCCTTAATAAATCAAAATGACATTGATGATTTAGAAAATGAAATAGATAAAATGAATGAAAAACTACCTGTGATGAAATCTTTTATTCTCCCAGGAGGCAACACTACAATTTCGTTTTGTCACATTGCAAGATGTATTTGTCGAAGAGCTGAACGATTAGTAGTGAATCTTCCTAAAGATACAATGCAATTTGACTTGATTCTGATGTATCTAAATCGACTGTCTGACTATTTATTTGTTTTATGTAGATTTTTAGGCAAAAAATTAAACGCTAAAGAGATACCCTGGAAACCTAGAATTTAAAAAAAGTATTGTCTATTTGAGTAAAAAAATTACATTTGCAAAAAAATTTAAGGTTATGTATTGGACTTTAGAATTAGCATCAAAACTAGAAGACGCACCTTGGCCGGCAAACAAAGATGAGCTTATTGATTTTGCAATTCGCTCAGGGGCACCAATGGAAGTAGTTGAAAATCTTCAAGAATTAGAAGATGATGGCGAAATGTTTGATTCAATAGAAGATATTTGGCCTGATTATCCAGATAAAGATGATTTCTTCTTTAATGAAGATGAATATTAAGCTGTAATTTTGCAGCCTTTTTTGTCATTAAATACGAGTATATCTCATAAAAAAGTAAATTTGTTAAACAATAATTTAAATTATAATTATTGAATATGGGACTATTTGATTTTACAACTAAACTTTTTGGCAATAAATATGACAAGGATTTAAAAGAAATCAATCCTGTAATTGATAAAATTAAATCTATTTATCCATCTATTAAAGCGCTTTCAAATGACGATCTAAGGCAAAAAACTGAGTCATTCAAAAAACAAATAAAGGAAGCAAAACATAAATTAGAAAATGATATAAAATCACTTTCGGAAAAAGCTGAAAATTCAGATATAGAACTTCAAGAAAAAGAAGATATATATAACCAAATAGATAAACTACAAAAAGAAATAGTTAGCATAACAGAAGAAAAACTTGAAGAGATTTTACCTGAAGCATTTGCAGTAGTCAAAGAAACAGCCTCACGTTTTTCACAAGGGAATATTATTGTTACTGCCAATGACTTTGATAAAGACTTAGCGACAGAATATAGCAATGTTGAGATTAGTGGAGAACAAGCAATCTTTCATAACAAATGGATTGCTGCAGGAAATGAAATTGAATGGAATATGATTCATTATGACGTTCAATTAATTGGTGGATATGTATTACACACTGGCAGGATTGCAGAAATGCAAACAGGTGAAGGTAAAACACTTTCGGCGACCCTACCAGTTTATTTAAACGCTCTAGCAGAAAAAGGTGTTCATCTAGTTACAGTTAACGATTATTTAGCAAAAAGGGACTGCGAATGGATGGGGCCTATTTATCAATTTCACGGATTAACAATAGATTGTATTGATAGATATCAACCTAACTCTGAAGAAAGAAGAAAAGCATATCTAGCTGATATAACATATGGAACTAATAATGAGTTTGGCTTTGACTATTTAAGAGACAATATGGCTAGAAGACCTCAAGATTTAGTTCAAAGACCTCATAATTATGCTATTGTTGATGAGGTGGATTCAGTACTAATTGATGATGCACGTACCCCATTAATCATTTCTGGTCCTACTCCTACAGGTGATAAACACGAATTTGGCGAATTGAAACATAAAATCAGCTCACTAGTTGATGTTCAAAAGAAATTTATTAATACCGTTTTGGCAGATGCTAAAAAACTAATAAATGAAGGTAATGACAAGGAGGGTGGTTTCAAACTATTAAGAGCTTATAGAGGACTTCCTAAGAACAAAGCCCTTATAAAATACTTAAGTGAAGATGGCGTAAAGACTTTATTACAAAAAACAGAAAACTTCTACATGCAAGACCAAGGTAAAGATATGCCAAAAGTTGATGAAGACCTTTATTTTGTAATAGATGAACAGCACAATGCTATTGAACTTACAGATAAAGGTATTGATCATATTACCAGTAATTCAGATGATAGCAACTTTTTTATTATGCCAGATGTTGGTGCAGAAATAGCTGTATTAGAGAAATCTGATTTATCAGAAAAAGAAAAGCTTGTAAAAAAAGACGAGTTAATGAGAGATTATTCAATCAAAAGTGAACGTATTCACTCGGTAAATCAATTACTAAAAGCTTACACACTCTTTGAAAAAGATGTTGAATATGTTTTAATGGATAACAAAGTAAAAATTGTTGATGAACAAACTGGCCGTATAATGGATGGAAGACGTTATTCTGACGGTCTACATCAGGCTATAGAGGCTAAAGAAAATGTGAAGATAGAAGCGGCAACACAAACCTTTGCTACCATCACACTACAAAACTATTTCAGAATGTACAACAAGCTCTCAGGAATGACAGGCACAGCTGAAACTGAAGCAGGAGAATTTTGGGATATCTATGAATTAGATGTAGTTGTAATACCTACAAATCGTCCTATTCAAAGAGATGATAAAGAAGATAAGGTTTACAAAACTGCAAGAGAAAAATATAATGCAGTAATCGAAGAGATTGTGGAATTGAGTAAACAAGGAAGACCGATTTTAGTAGGTACGACCTCAGTAGAAATTTCTGAGCTACTTAGTAGATTACTTAAAATGAAAAAAATTAAGCATAATGTGTTAAATGCAAAACTTCATCAAAAAGAGGCTGATATTGTCGCTGAAGCTGGAAAAGATGGTAATGTTACTATTGCAACGAATATGGCGGGTCGTGGTACTGACATCAAACTTTCTGACGAAGTTAAAGCAAATGGTGGATTAGCTATTATAGGTACTGAACGGCACGACTCTCGAAGGGTTGATAGGCAACTTAGAGGACGTGCTGGTCGCCAAGGAGATCCTGGGTCTTCACAATTCTTTGTATCACTGGAAGATAACCTAATGCGATTATTTGGCTCCGATAGAATTGCTAAAATGATGGATAGAATGGGCCTTGAAGAAGGTGAGGTTATTCAACACTCCATGATAACAAAGTCAATTGAACGTGCTCAAAAGAAAATTGAAGAAAATAACTTTGGTATTAGAAAGAGATTACTTGAGTATGATGATGTTATGAATGCTCAAAGAACTGTAATTTACAAGAAAAGAAAACACGCATTATTTGGTGAAAGGCTAGCCGTGGATATTGATAATATGATTTACGATACTTCAGAGGCTATTGTTAATGAGTATCAAACATTACAGGATTTTGAGGGCTTTAAATTAGAAATTATTCGCTTCTTAAGTGTTGATTGCCCTATTGAAGAAAGTGAATTTAAATCATTAAAATCAGAGGAATTGACAACTAAGATTTATCAAAATGCAATAACAAATTATAAAAAAAAGTCAGAGGTCATTTCGCAAAAAACATATCCAGTCATTCAGGATGTATATGAAAATCAATCGGCGAACTATCAAAATATAGTTATACCATTTACAGACGGTTTAAAAACCTTACAAGTAGTAACAAACTTGAAAGAAGCCTTTGAATCTGAGGGAGGTAATATTCCTTTATCAATAGAAAAAGGTGTCAGTTTAGCTATAATTGATGAATCTTGGAAAGAGAACCTTAGAGAGCTTGATGACTTGAAACAGTCAGTTCAAAATGCTACCTATGAGCAAAAAGATCCACTTTTAATCTATAAGTTTGAGTCATTTAACTTGTTTAAGCAGATGATTGAAAAAATAAATAAAGATATTGTCTCATTTTTGATGAAAGCTAATCTTCCCGAACAAACTTCTGTACAACAAGAAAAACAACAAAAACAACAAAAATTAGAAACTAGTCGGGAAATTGATAATTTAAATAGTAAAAGAAAGTTTAATAAAGTTTCAAACAACACAAGACCTATAAGTGTTGAAAAAGAGACCGGAAGAAATGAAAGGGTTAAAATTACTGATGGATCAGAAATAAAAGAAATTAAATGGAAAAAGGCTAAACCACTAGTTGATAGTGGAAAATGGAGAAGAATCTAATTTTGAAAAATTAGTAATATAATCGAAAAGTTTTTTTCCATTTGAAATAACCAACAAACGATAACACGAAATATATAACAGACAGACTAGAATAAATATCTAATCCTTTTGTTAGGTATAAACCAATAGTTAATCCATTAATTATTATCCAATAAATCCAAGCTGAAAGAATTTTTTTAGCCTCAAGGTAAGTAGCAAAGAAACTGAATATAGTAGTTAGTGCATCCAAGTATGGAGAGGAAGCGTCTGAATAATTTTCAAAATACCAACCTAAACAAAAAGCAGTTAAAGTAGAGCTCACTATTGCTGTTATATGAAACCCTAATCCCTTTTCACTAACTGCTAAAGTTAAATTATTTTCAGATTTATTTTTATTCCAAGAATAAAAACCATAAAAGCCCATCAAAACATAATACGTATATAGTATGGCTTCTGAATATAATTTAGTATGGTAGAATAAAAAAATACTTAATAACGAACCTGCAATTCCAAACCACCAACATAAAATACTTTGCCTGATGAGTAAAACTAAAAATGCTAAACCTAAAAGGACAGAAATAACCTCTATTGCAAAATAAATATCCAAGAAAGTATTCTTTTTTTAAATTAGAGACTGTATTTTTACTGATAAAATTCGTCTATGCCCTCTTGCAACCAATTTTTAAATAAATCTACCTCACCATAATCTTGATAGTTAGCAGATGCCCCAAGTTGATTTTCATTATGATCTAGAATAACATAATAAGGTTGAGAGTTTGTTTTATAAATTTCGGCTTGTAGAACAGTCCATTTATCACCTACTGTTCTAACCTTTTTCTTTTTACCAGCAATAGTCGTCTCGTATTGTTCGTGTTCAGCCAAAGGTGTTCTTTCGTCTACATACAAAGAAATAAGAACAACATCTTCAGTAAGTATTCTTTTGACCTCTGAATCAGACCACACTTGCTCTTCCATCTTACGACAATTTACACATGCCCAACCTGTAAAGTCTATCATTATTGGCAGTCCCACTTTTTTAGCATGCGCTATTCCTTTATCGTAATCGTGAAAGACCATTATTCCTTGAGGACCTAAATGTTGACCTTCCTCTTCAGAATGAGAAACTATACTTCTTCCAGTTTGAGTATAACCTACACCATATGGTGATTCGCTATAATGCATTGGAGGAGGAAAAGCATTAATAAGTTTTAATGGAGCACCCCACAAACCTGGAATCATATATACTGTAAACATTCCTGTTATTACAGCAGTGAATAATCTACCTACCGAAACATATTTTAAATCACTATCGTGCGCCAACTTGAATATTCCTAATAGATACATCGTCAAGAATGCAAAAATGATAATCCATATAGCAATAAACACTTCTCTTTCCAAAAGATGTGTTTGCCATACTAAGTCTGCATTGGATAAAAATTTGAATGCAAGTGCTAACTCTAAAAATCCTAAAACAACTTTTACAGAGTTTAGCCAACCACCTGATTGAGGCAATGAATTTAACCAACCAGGGAATGCTGCAAAAAGTGCAAAAGGTAATGCAATAGCTAACGAAAAACCCAGCATACCAATGATGGGGCCCATATAATTACCTCCTGAGGCAGCTTCTACTAATAATGTTCCAACAATAGGTCCTGTACATGAAAAGGATACTAAAGCTAAAACTAATGCCATAAAAAATATTCCAATAAAACCTCCTCTATCAGATGCTTTGTCAGCTTTATTTATCCATGAATGCGGTAATGTTAAATCAAAAGCACCTAAGAATGAGGCTGCAAAAATTACAAGAAGGACAAAAAAAGCAATATTAAAATAGGCGTTAGTAGCCATACTATTAAGTACTTCAGGACCAAATGCTGCAGATACTCCCACACCAAGTCCAACGTATATAATTATTATAGATATGCCATAAATTATAGCGTTAGAAATACCTTTTGCTCTACTCTTACTTTGCTTGGTAAAATAGCTCACCGTCATAGGTATCATTGGAAATACACATGGTGTTAATAGAGCTGCAAAGCCACTTAAAAAAGCAATAAAAAATATACTCCACATACCTTTTATATCCGACGATTCATTTTCAGATTCATCACTAATAGCTGACACTAAATTAAGCGATGAGGTAATTTCTGTGTCATCAATTTCATTCGCTTCAACTTGTTCTGACAGTGACCCTAAAGTGAAAGAAAAGTCAACATATTCTGGTGGCAAACATTGAGTGGCATCACAAACCATAAACATTAACTCTCCATTTATAGCTATTTTATCAGTATTTAACTTTACTTTTTGGTTGAAAACAACCTGTTTAGTAAAATAAGATAAAACCATGTCGAAATTCGGATCATATTCTTTTATAGGGTCCTCCTCATTTGTTTTGCCAATAAGTTCATATTTATCAGATTCATAAAAAGTAAATGATGTCGGTAAAGGACCATCCTCCTCCACATATTGAGAGTATAGATACCATCCATCATCAATTGTTGCAGTAAAAAAAAGATCATACTCACTATTACCCAAATCTTCTTTTGAAAATTCCCATTGTACTGGATTAAATATCTGAGAAAATAATAGAGTTGGAAAAATTAGAGTAATTGAAAAAAGAAATTTTTTCATAGTTATTTTTTAATTTGTTCATTTAATACAGTTAGCAACTCTGATGATTTTTGACTACCAATTAAGTATTTCAAACCGTCTTTATCCGTAAGTTGTATACACTCTTTACCTCGAGTGTAAAAATGAATTGCTCCCTTACGATGTAAATTATATACTGCTCTGTTAAAAAAGAAGCGACTATATTTGATTTTACATACATGCTTTATCGATGATAAGTCAATTTTGACTTTTCTTGTTGTCCAGAGTCCGTCAAGAATTAAACTTCCATTCTCAACTCTAGTGCTATAATGTAAAATAAAAACAAGTATAGCAGAAACTAATATAATAAATACACCTAAGAAAAATAACAGACTACCAGAACCTTCAGCGTCAACGGATTCTTCAGACCAATAATAAGTTAAAAAACAAAATAGTGCTAAAACCATTCTTCTAGAAAATGACAGCCTATTATATCCTAAATATTGGCTTTCTTCATATAAAATTTCACTTTCCATATTCATTTATCAAAGGTTCGACAAGATATACTTTTTCTGTCTGTGGTACAAGCTTGAAATATTCATTTATACGATAACCAACAATGCAAACTATTGTATCTAACGAACAAATTACCCAAGTATTTTCTTTTTGATAAGTTGAAAACTTTTCATCAATCATAAAATCACTAACTTTTTTCTTACCTTTCATTCCAATAGGTGTGAAAACATCACCTTGTTGCCAAGTACGAAGTTTTAATGGGAAATGCAGTTTATTGTAGTCCAAAGCAGCCAAACGACTGTTTTTAATAAGTTTGAAATCTTTACAATCATAAATACTAAAATTTATCCTAATAGGAGAAGTTAATAATTTATCATTAACATTAATTGAAAGGTGTTCATTTAAATTATTGGATATTTTTGAGATAAAAAGTCCCTGCCGTTCTTTTACAATTCTGAATTCAGAGTTAGCAACAAACCTGCCTACTTGACTTTCAAGTAAAGAAAAAACATCGCGCCATGAAAACGGACCAAAATGCTTTAACAACTCGTATAAAATTTCTTGTTTTTCCTCTTGTTCTAACAAATATTTAAATGGCAAAAGAAGCCCATCATTCTTATCTTCACAATACATATTTTTGTATCTATCACATTTTTCAATAAGTTTAGAGTAAGATTTTTTGTTTCTTTCTATCTCATCAAGATATTGAACTCTTCTTTCTTGACTTTCAAACTTTAATGTTTTTCTAATACTATTTCTTTGATATTTATTAGATAAATTTGATTTGTCTTCTCTATATTCAATAGAATTTTCTGAAGTATAATTTTGAATTTGCTTCACGTTAAACGCTAAAAGAGGCCTTATTAAATTAGCATTTTTAACTAGTATTCCTTGAAGAGCTCCAATGCTAGCTTTTCTACTTTTTTTGATTAGCAAAGTCTCTATAGAATCATCTTGATGATGAGCTGTTGCAATTTTTTGATAGCCTTCTTTACTACACAAAGCATCAAACCATTCGTAGCGCAAATCCCTAGCTGCCATTTGAATAGATAATTTATTTTCCTTTGCATATATCTTGGTATCAAATGATTTAGAATAAAAAGGCACGTTTAATTTATTAGCTAATTCCTTAACAAATTTTTCATCACCGTCACTATCTTCTCCTCTCAATTTAAAATTACAATGAGCTAACGCAAAAGTATAGTTTAATTGATGTAAAAGATGGGTCATTACTACACTATCTTTACCTCCGCTAACTGCTAAAAGTAATCTGTCATTAGCTTTTACTAATTGATTTTCATTAATAAAATTTTTAAGTTTATTTAACATCAAGCACCTCCATCATAGCTTTTGCTTTTAAACAACATTCTTCATACTCATCTTTAGGATTTGCATTCGCAGTGATAGCACTGCCTACTGGCAATGATAAATATTTATTAGTAGAATTATAAAGAATACTTCTAATTACAACATTGAAATCAAAATCAGAATTTGGGGTTACGAATCCTACAGCTCCAGAGTATAAGCCTCTTTTAAATACTTCTATTTTTTCAATAAGTTGCATAGCTCTAATTTTCGGCGCTCCAGTCATGCTACCCATTGGAAATGCGTGACGAATGGCTTCCGTCCAAGTTGTATCATCCGCTAATTCAGAAACTACAGTAGAAATCATTTGATGTACTTGAGGGAAGGAATAAATACCAAAAAGCTCCTGTACTTTTACCGATTTTGGACTAGCTGTTTTGGATAAATCATTTCTAACCAAATCTACAATCATTACATTTTCAGATTGTTCTTTACTACTATTCAATAATTCTTTTTTTAATCTATTATCTTCTTCTTTTCTTTGACTTCTTCTTCTTGTACCTTTTATAGGCTGAGAGATTAATTTTGTAGCTTCTTTTTTGAGAAAGCGCTCTGGACTTGCACACATTAGGTACTTATCATAACATCTATAATAAGCCGCAAAAGGAGGCTTTGAAATACTATATAAGTTTTGATAAACAGAAATGGGATTTAATACTACATTTTGCGCGAAAAACTCTTGGCAATAATTAACCTCATAAATATCTCCTCTAAAAATATGTTGTTGTAATTTTTCAAAACTCTGAGTATATTCCTCTTTACTAATTCGTGCTTGAATCCTTACAGGGCTATTGGTATAATTCTCTACCTCAAAATGCATTACCTCCTTAAATAAAAGTTGCATTTCCTTGCGTTTAACATTTAGAGGGAAATGAATTTTGACTTGATTGTCTATAATTTCAAATACCCATTTAGGCTGAAAAAAATATAATAAAGGAAATTTTAAAAAATCTAAATTTTCGGATTTTAAATCTTCTATCTCATTTTTTAAGTCATAAGACATATAACCAAAAAGCCAATCCTGTTTATCATTATGAAAGTTAAATAATCCATTAAAACTATCTTTTTCTGAAAATATCTCATCTAAGGCATCAACAGCAACTAGCATATTATACTTTAAATACAAGCCGTTATTTTTGTCGATTGTTCCTTGAAGAACAGCTGATTGCTTAAACTGTGAAGCCCAAGATGTTAAACGTCTTTTGAAAAATTTTATATCTGAAATATTATATACTGCTGTATTACGCATAATTACAAAACTAAAAAATATTCAAGGCTTTAGAATGTCAAATTTGAAAGCTTTATTAAATTTTTTCTTAAATTGTAAAAATTTAACAAATAAAAAATTATGAAAAATAGTGAAATTATCATTTCGGCCGTTCTAGTAATTGCGTCTTTTTGTATTGGTTTTATAATGAATACTAATTCTAGTCCTGACCTTGAAAACACACCAACTAATAACATAGTTAATATTGAAACTTCTTCGATCAATGAAGAACAAAATTTAATGATGAAATATGAGCTTGATGATGATGTGATATTATTAGAAATTGATTCTTTAATATCAGATTCTATTCCACAAGACTCTATTATTCTAACAGAATAAGACCTAATTTCTTTTAGCTAAAGCAAAGCATAAAAACATTACTGCGATAAAAGCAGAAATTCGACCGATATAGTCACCGAACCTAACATAAATGGTTTGGGTTGTATTCGTTTCCAAACGACCTTTTATTACTATTTCCTCATCCCATTGAGTGGCGTTTGTTATTATACCTTTACTATCAATGAAGGCAGAAACTCCTGTATTGGCAGAACGAGCAATTGCTCTCCTACATTCTATGGCTCTTAGACTAGCATAATTCAAATGCTGTTTGTAGCCGGGCGTATCTTTCCACCACCCATCGTTAGTAATTATAGAAAACATATCGGCACCATTACGAACATACTGACTAATGAATTCTCCAAAGATAGATTCGTAACAAATGATAGGTGCTATTTGTGCTGACTTAGATTCAAATACTTCTCTATAATCTTGCGTGCCAAGACTTCCAGTAATTCCGCCTAAGTCAATAGCTAAAAATTCAAGATTCCCTAAAAGTGCAGGAAAGGGCGTAAACTCTACACCTTGAACTAACTTAGACTTGTTATAAACGGATATTTCAGAAGTATTTATTTGAATAGCAGAATTAAAAACATCATAATAAGCATCTGAACCTGCAAACTGACGTGCTGTTTTTGGAATTTTATCAGTTTTAGAATAAGCTTTGTAAGTTATTGCCCCTAGAATTATATTCAATTGAGGGTATTTCTCAATTAATTGTATCAATCTCTGTATTTCTGGAGAATTTTCGATTTTATTTTCCCATACGCCATCAACAATAGCTGTTTCTGGACCTATTAAATAATTGGTAGATGAATCTAATTTACTTTCAGCTAATGCAATGAACTTTTCTAATTGCTGCATAGAAGTCAGGTCATCAAATTTTTCGAAATAGGGGTCAATATTA
>CEUK01023674.1_pt1 | contig 12315 bp, 10 predicted proteins | sample 356451 | NCBI WGS metagenome assembly CEUK01 (sample SAMEA2622843, study PRJEB7988) | marine metagenome | isolation source: saline water (ENVO:00002010), including
TTGGGTAGGTTTGTTAATTACAACCATCTATTTATTAATAGTAGGACAAATTATAAGTGCACCAAGTGCACTTAACTATAGGTACAAACAAACCATATCTCAAGTATCTATGATTTTAGATGTTGGAGAAAAAGTAGATCTAGCAAGAAAGGACCTTTGGAGAGAAGCGTTTAATGTAATAAAACAAAACATTATAATTGGAACAGGAGTAGGTGATGCGAAAAAAAACTTGTTAACTAAAATGGAAAAGTATATTGTAAATGAGAATTCAAAAAACGAGATGTTATTAAAAGAGATAAATATTCTAAAGAAAGATAAAAAAAGAATTGAAAAGTTAACTAGAAAAGCAAAATTAGAAGGAATAAAAATTAATACATTTCTGCAAAATTATGCCTTGCAATTATTAGAAAAAAAGAGTGAAACAAGTAAGTTTTATATAGCTCAACAATATAATTATCACAATCAATATTTACAAACTTTTGCTACTGTAGGTATTATAGGTATTTCGTTATTAACATTTATATTATTTTTTCCTATTAAAAACTTTTTTTTAACAAAAAATTATTTTGAGATCTTTTTTTTATTATTAATTGTTTTGAGTTTTATTACAGAATCATTTTTAGAAAGACAAGCAGGAGTCTCATTTTTTGCGTTTTTTTACTCATTATTAGTTGCAAATTCAAAGATAAATTCGTTTGATTCTACGATTTAATGTAGAATAAATTTCATAAGGAATGGTGTTTAGGCTTCTAGCAATTGAATAGACGCTCAAACTATCTCCAAACACTTCGATTTTTTGCCCCTCACTAACATTAACTTCAGAAGTGTCAATGGCAAACGTTCCCATACTTATTTTTCCAACAATTTTACAGATCCGACCATTAATAATAACTTTTCCTACACCATTACTTAATTTTCGATTTAATCCATCAGCATACCCAACTGGGACAATTGAAATTTGCATTTTTTTGTTAGAACAAAAACTAAATCCGTATCCTACAAAATCCCCTTTTTCAATTATTCTAGTTTGAGTTATAACACTACTTAACGAACTGATTGGCAATAAATTTTCATTTTTCATACTACCATATAGACCTATACCAATTCTTACCATATCCATTTGAAAACTTGAATAGTTAAGAACACCACTTGAATTAAGTATGTGTTTTAATAATTTTTTGTTTATTTTTTTTTCGAAAACGTTAGAAATAGATGAAAATTTTTTTAACTGATTTAATGTGAAATCTTTAAGGTCTTTTTTATCAGCACAGGCTAAATGTGAGCATACTGAAAGGACATTTAGATGAGGAGAACTATTTAATTTTTCACAAACGCTAGTTATTTCGTGAGAATTAAAACCATATCGATTCATGCCAGTATTAAGTTTTATATGAACATTAACAGGTTTTTTTTTTGAACAATAAAGATCCAGTAGAGTTTTATTATAAATAACTATATCAAGATTATATTTCAGAATTTGCTCATAACTTTTTATGCCAGGATTTGCAACTATTATTCTTGAACGAACCCCTGACTTTCTTAAAACAACCCCTTCTTCAAAGTCAGTTACCCATAAACCGTAGATATTTAATTTTTCAAGGGCTTTAGAAATTCTAATATCTCCATGGCCATACGCATATGCCTTTACAACACAAATAATTTTTGTTGATTTACGCAGTTTAGATTTAAAAAAATTGAAATTATGCTTTAACTTATTTAAGTCTACATATAATATTGTTTCGTTGTGGTTATGCATTTTTTGATGTTTTTTTTTGAAAACATAGCCTACATAATGCTTGATATTCTTTAGTATCGCCTATTTCTATTAGATTTTTCTTTTTATTTTTCCTAAATGAATAATTTGCCAAATCACCACATTCAAAGCATATCGCATTTAATTTTGTAATCCTTTCGGCAATTGCTAAAAGAGTTGGCATTATACCAAAAGGAGCACCTAAAAAATCCATGTCTAAACCAGCAATAATAACTCGCTTACCTTTATTTGCTACTATATTACACACATTAATCAAATTAACATCAAAAAATTGAGCTTCATCAATACCAATAACATCAATATTTTTAATGTAAGACAAAATTTCATCTGCATTTTGAATTGCTATACAATTCATCTTATTTTTATTATGAGAAACAATATTATTTTTATCATATCTTGAGTCAATAATTGGTTTAAAAACTACAACATTTAATTTGGCTAGTTGAGCTCTGGATAATCGTTTTAATAATTCTTCAGTTTTCCCCGAAAACATGGATCCGCAAACAACTTCTATACCATTAACATTAATATTATTTTGCATATACAATTCTAAAATATCAACTAATTATATCTCTTTTAATTATGTTTGCTAACAAAAGTATAAAAACCAATATCATTTCAATGAGTTTTAAAGGATTGTTTGTTTTCACGATTTGCTATTTTTTTTCTTTTTCTACATTAGCCAATACTGAGTTTTTATACAGCTCGTATAAATTAGACAAAAAACGAATAATTATTGTAAGTGCAGGAGTAAGCGTTGGGCTAACAGCGTCCTATTTATATGCAAAAAAAAACTGGTGGTCAGAACAGGAAAGCAACTTTCATTTTGATAACGGACCTGACTTAAGATACGCATTAAATGTGGATAAAGCAGGCCATTTTCTTGGAGGATTACATGCCTCTGAGATATTTTCATCATCTTTAAGTTGGGTAGGCGTTAATCATAAAAAATCTTTGCTTTTTGGAGCTTGTTTTGGAACAATGTTACAATTAGGAATAGAATTAAAAGATGCTTATGCACCATACTGGGGTTTTAGTAAATGGGATTTAGGATGTGGTACACTAGGTTCTTTTTGGCCTGTAATTAAACATTATAACTCTTTTCTAAATCCTATTAACTTTAAGTTTTCATATTACAGGCATTCAGATACTTATTTAAAATTAGAAAAAGAAAAAGGAAATAGAGTAACCAATATGTATTGGCAGGATGATTATCCAAACCAAACTTATTGGATGACCATTGATATTAACAAATATCTTAAGAATTCAATTTTTCCTAGTTGGATGAATATAGCGATAGGTTTTGGTTTAGATGATAGTCAAAAAATAAATAATGAAGGAAAAAAAATAGGAGGGCAAAACGAGTGGTACTTGGCGGTAGACTATAACATTTCAAAATTATTTAGAAAATGTAATAACCCAATTCTAAAAAAACTGATTTATTGGATTGATTATATTCACTTTCCTGCTCCGACAATAAGATTTTCTCCAAGTTTTAAGTTTTATCCACTATTTATATAGATTTGTAAAATGAGCAAATTATTTTTAGTTCCAACACCAATCGGTAATTTAGAAGATATAACTTTTAGAGCGCTTCGTGTCTTAAAGGAGGTTGATATAGTTTTAGTAGAAGATACGCGAATAACAAAAAAGTTGTTTAATCACTATAGATTCAACAAAAAAACAATTGCTTATCATAGTTTCAACGAGCATAAGATTTATGCTCAAATTATTAAAAAGATAAAAAAAGGAGAAGTCTTCGCTATAGTTTCTGATGCAGGCACACCAAGCATTTCTGACCCTGGCTTTTTGTTAGTACGAGAATGTATAAAACATAAGATTCAAGTTGAATGTTTACCAGGAGCTACAGCATTTGTGCCTGCTTTAGTTAATTCAGGTATTTCATGTGATAGATTTGTCTTTGAAGGTTTCTTACCAACTAGAAAGGGAAGGAATAAGAGACTAAATGAACTTGTTGATGAAAAAAGAACTATGATTTTTTATGAATCTCCACATAGAATATTGAAAACTTTAGATCAATTTTTAATAATTTTTGGGTCGCAAAGGCATATTGTTATTTCTAGAGAAATTTCAAAAATTTATGAAGAAAATATTAGAGGCAGAATTGATGAAGTAATATTGCACCTTTCAAAGGTAAAAATAAAAGGAGAGCTTGTTATTATTGTAAGCGGAAAAAAATGAAAAATCAAAAGTGGATAAATAAAAAACCTTTTTTAATTGCAGGACCATGCAGTGCTGAATCACAAGAACAGGTTTTACATATAGCTAATTCTATTAAAGGTGTAGCAGATGTTTTTAGAGCTGGTATATGGAAGCCAAGGACAAGTCCTAACTCTTTTGAAGGAATTGGAGAAAAAGGACTGGTTTGGTTAGAAAAAGTTAAACAAGAAACTTCAATGCTGGTTGCAACAGAGGTTGCAACTCCAAAGCATGTGGAACTATGTTTAAAGAAAAATATAGACGTTTTATGGATTGGAGCAAGAACAACAGTAAATCCATTTTATGTTCAAGAAATTGCAAACTCTTTAAAAGGAGTTAATATTCCTGTTTTAGTGAAAAACCCAATTCACCCAGATTTAGGCTTATGGATTGGTGCTATTGAAAGGTTAAATAAAGTTGGTATTTCAAAAATTGCGGCAATACACAGAGGATTTTATAGCTATGATAAGTTAACGTTTAGAAATGATCCAAAATGGGAAGTGCCAATTAGATTACGAGAGATTTCAAAAAACATCCCAATAATATGTGATCCATCACATATCACAGGTAAAAGAGCTTTAATTCCAACTGTTTCTCAAACAGCAATGGATCTTAACTTTGATGGACTAATGATAGAAACACACAATAATCCAAATAATGCTTTAAGCGATCCAGATCAGCAAGTAAAGCCCAAAAAATTAAGTCAAATAGTTAATAAATTGATTATCAGAAATGCTAGCTTAAGAAACAAAGAGTTTAAGTTACAATTATTAGAACTAAGAAATAAAATAGATGTTTTTGATAAAGAAATTATAGAATTGTTAAGTAAAAGAAAATGTGTTGTTGAAAAAATAGGAAAGTTTAAAATTGAAAATGAATTAACGATTTTTCAATTAGAAAGGTGGTTTGAAATTTTAAGATCTCGTAAGCAAACTGCCTCAGCTATGGAATTAGATGAAGAAATGATTTCTGAGTTTTTTGCTTTAGTACACAAATATTCAATAATAATACAAACTAAAGTAATGCAAAAAAAATGAAAACAGAATGGGTTGTAGAGGAAGTTGAAAGCAAAAAGATTGAGGATTTATCAAAATCATTAAACGTAAGCTATATAATTTCCAAACTATTAATTCTTCGTGGAATAACAAATTATCATGAAGCAAAATTATTTTTTAGACCAAAAATAAATGACATTCATGATCCTTTTTTAATGAAGGACATGAGACTAGCAATAGACAGAATAAATAGCGCAATAAGTAAAAACGAAAAAATTTTAATTTATGGAGACTATGATGTTGATGGTACGACTTCAGTCGCTATGCTGGTTTTATTTTTAAGAAATCAACATGATTTTATAGACTGGTACATTCCTTGTAGATACAATGAAGGGTATGGTCTTTCATTAAAAGGAATTGATTATGCAAAATCAAAAGATGTAAAATTAATTATTACTTTAGACTGTGGCATTAATGCTGTTCAACAAGTTCAATATGCAAACAAACATGAAATTGATGTTATAATATGTGATCATCACAATCCATCTGCGGCACTCCCAAATGCAATAGCAATTCTAAATCCAAAACAAAAAAAATGTACATATCCATATAAAGAATTATCTGGATGTGGTGTTGGTTTTAAGTTAATTCATGCTTTTTCAATTAATAAAAATATAAGTTTTGATGAAATTGCAAAATATTTAGAGTTTGTTGCTATTAGTATAGTTGCTGATATTGTTCCATTAAATGATGAAAATAGAATTTTAGCTTTTTATGGATTACAAAAAATAAATCAATCTCCATCAATTGGAGTAAAAGCTCTGTCAAGCTCATTTAAAAACACGACATTATCAACTTCAGATCTTATTTTTGGAATAGCACCAAGAATAAATGCCGCGGGAAGAATTTTTCATGCAAGAAAAGCAGTTGAATTATTAATTGAAAAAGATATAAACGATGCAAAAAGATTAACTGTTTTGATAGAAAAACACAATAATGAAAGAAAAGAAATTGAACAGAAGATCTTTAATGAAGCAATAAAAAAAATTGATGATTCCAAAAAAACAATTGTCTTGTATTCTCAAAATTGGCACAAGGGTGTAGTTGGAATAGTAGCTTCCAAAATAGTTGAGAAATACTATAAGCCAACAATTATTTTTTCTGAAAAAGAAGGTGTTCTAACTGGTTCAGCCCGATCTGTTAAAGAATACAATATTTATGAAAAGATGAAAAAATGTAGCGATTTATTTGAATCGTTTGGCGGTCATAAGTATGCTGCTGGGCTTAGTATTTTAAAAGTAAATATCAATAAATTCATTGATAAGTTTGAGGAAATTGTCTCCGAATCCATATCTTTAGAGCACTTGACTCCTAAGATAAAAATAGATGAAATAATAAAATTAAGTGATATAAACAATAAATTATATAGAATAATCAATCAGTTTGAGCCATTTGGACCTCTTAATAGAAAGCCAGTTTTTGTAAGTAAAGTCGATAGTTTAAAGTCAAGAATAAATAAAATTGGAAAAAACAAGGAACATCTTAAAATATATTTAGAAGAAGTTAATCTTAATGCTTTAGCATTTTTTAAAGCTGATATGTATGAAAAAATAAAAAATTCAGAAAACTATCAAATTTGTTATACAATTGATCAAAATATCTGGAACGGAAACATAAGATTACAATTAATAATTCAAGATATTAAGCTATAAATATCACAAAAAATCATCCGACATTTCTTCCTAAACTTTTCGATATTTGTGTTTTCACCTTTGTTAACTCACTTAGTTGATTTAAAACAGAAGATTCAGAAAAACCTTCTGTTATTAATTTTTGAAGTTCTTTAATTTTTATATCAACATGACATTTCTTTAGTGAAAGTATAGCTTTTTCAGTTGTGTTTTTCATTTTTTCACTTTCCATCAGAGTGAAAATTTTATGTTTTTCTTTCCAATTATTACTAATTGAATGCTTTTCACTTATTAAATCAATAGAGATTTTATTTATATCCTCATCAGAATGGTTTATAAAATGTTTTAAATCAATATATTTTGAGCTTAAAAATGAGGTTTTCACCTCATTATATATCTGGTTAAAAATATTAAAAGAAAATTTTATTTGATCAAAATCTAAATCAGTAATTATCATTTCTGCAACTGAAATTTTTCTTTCATTAATAAAAAAAGTATTATTAGCATAGTTTAATAATAATCTAATTAGTTCTTTTTCCAAATTATAAAGGATATTGGTTTCGTTATCTTTTTGTGTTATTATATTGTTTTCTTTTTCTATTTCTGTTTGAAATTTAGCGCTATTGGTTGCTTTTTTAATATTTGAAACTTCTTGTAACATAACTTCTTCACTTACTCCTAATTGAGAAAAGTATTTTTTGCAATATTCAGCTCTAATTAATGAATCAGGAATATATGAAATGGACTTAAAGATATTTCGTTTTTTACTAATAATTTCTTTGGGGTCATTTAGACTTTGAAAATTTGCTAAAGTTATTTTATATTCAACAAAATTCACAGAATTTTCTGAAAGAAATTTTTGAAAATCATGTTTAGATAATTTTTTTGACAAAGAATCAGGATCTTCATTATTTGGAAATTGAACAATATTTATATTCATTCCTTCATGCAATGCCAGATCAATAGTTTTATTTGTTGCATTTATACCTGCGGAGTCGCCATCAAATAACAAAGTTATGTTTTCTGTTATTCTATTTATTAATCTTAACTGATAATTTCCTAGAGCGGTTCCTGATGCAGCAACTACATTTTTAACATTTTTCATATGCATACTTATTACATCAGTATAACCTTCAACTATATAACAATTGTTTTCTTTTGCTATATGTTGCTTGGCTTGAAATATTCCATACAGAAGTTTACTTTTATAATAAATAGGCGACTCTGGAGAATTTAGATACTTGGCCTTCTGTTTAGAATTAAATGCCCTACCTCCAAAGCCTACAACACGCCCGGAATAATTATGTATAGGAAAGATGCTTCGTTCTTTAAAACGATCAAAATTTTTATTTGAATTATTTTTTTTAATACTTAAACCTACTTCAGTCAAAGTATTTATTTCAAAGCCATTTTTAAGAGCTAGTTCCGTAAAAACACCATCTTTTTTTGGATTATATCCTAATTCAAACTCTCTAATAATCTCATTTGAGAAACCTCTTTCTTCAAAGTAACTTAAACAAATTGTTTTCCCTTCTTTACTATTCCAAAGAAAATCTTGAAATGATTTATTAGCAAATTTAGAAACAGCATACAAGTCTTCTTTTTTATCTTGTATTTTTTTTTGCTTAGCAGTTAACTTTTTTTCTATAATTTCAATTTGATATTTTTTAGCTAAATATTTAAGAGCTTCTGGATAATTATACTGTTCAAGTTCCATAATAAACTTTACAGCATTACCCCCTTTCCCACAACCAAAACACTTATAAATTCCTTTAGTTGGAGAGACTGTAAAAGAAGGTGTTTTTTCATTATGAAAAGGACACTTGCCAATATAATTAACTCCTTTTTTTTGAAGACGAATAAAATCTTCAATTACTTCTTCAATTTTAACAGATTCAAATATTTTGTCTATTGTCTCCTTTGGAATCATTTTTTTCTGCTAATAACAAAATTTAATAACGACAATAAGGAAGATTTAGCTTCATTATCTTTAAAGTTAGCAATTAACTCAATTGATTTTGAATGAAATTCATTCATTCTTTTTTCTGCATATTTAACCCCACCAGAAACTTTAACTAAATTAATTAATCTAGAAATTTTATTTTCATTTTTGTTATGATTTTTAATTACATCTATAATAAAATTCCTTGTTTTTTTATCTGCATTGTTTAATGTGTATATCAAAGGAAGCGTCATTTTCCTTTCTCTTATATCTATACCTGTAGGCTTTCCTATTAACTTGCTCTCTGTATAATCAAAAAGATCATCTTTAATTTGAAATGCCATCCCTACAGTTTCTCCAAATAAATACATTTTGTCTATAGTATTTGTATCTTCACCAACGGAGTTAGCTCCACATGCACAGCATGCACCTATTAAAGTGGCGGTTTTTTTTCTTATAATATCAAAATATACTTCTTCAGTTATATCTAAAATTCTACTTTTTTCTATTTGTAATAGTTCCCCTTCGCTCATTTGTTTTACTGCTTTACTCATTATTTTAAGAAGATCAAACTCTTCATTGTTTACCGCTAGCAAAAGCCCTTTACTTAGTAAAAAATCACCAACTAAAACAGCAATTTTATTTTTCCAAATAGCATTTACCGAAAAATAACCTCTTCTCATATTTGCATCATCGACAATATCATCATGAACTAGAGTCGCGGTATGAAGTAATTCTATCATTGAAGCTGCACGATATGTTTTTTCATTAAATTTTTCAAACAGCTTTGCACATAGAAACACGAACATTGGGCGGATTTGTTTCCCTTTTCGTTTAATTAAATAATGTAGTACTTTGTCGAGTAAAGAAATTTTAGTACTCAATGAATTTTGAAACTTATCTTCAAATAGTTTCATTTCTTTAGAAATAGGTGCTTTAATTTTTTTTAAATCCAACATATAAGTGTTATGTTGCGAAGATACAAAGAAATTGTGTCGAGTTAATTTTAATTTGCCACTTACTTTAACTCGTTTACTAGTTGACCACAAGCAGCATTAATATCTTTCCCTTTACTCTTTCTAAGAGTAACATTTATATTTTTATTTTTTAAAAAATCAATAAATAACATGGTTCTTTTATTACTTGATTTTTTAAATATAAATCCTTTTACGGGGTTATATTCGATTAAGTTTATCTTACAATAAAGATCTTTTGCAAAGTCAAACAACAAGCGAGCATCTTCTAAAGAATCATTTATATTGTCAAATAAAATATATTCATATGTGACAATTTTCTTTGTTTTATTATAATAGTATTTATTAGCTTCTTTAATATCTTGCAAATCAATTTTTTTATTTATCGGCATTAACTTACTTCTAATTTCGTTGTTTGCAGAATGTAATGAAATTGCTAAATTAAACTTAGTCATATCGTCAGCTAGTTTTTTTATCATTTTAGTAACACCTGCAGTTGAAACCGTAATTCTTTTTGAAGAAATATTCAAACCATTTTTCGAGGTTATTTTATTAATTCCTTTTAATAATTCACTATAGTTTAAAAGGGGCTCCCCCATTCCCATAAAAACAATATTTGATAATGGACGATTGCATAAATTTACAGCCTCATTATTCAAAATATATACCTGATCAAAAATTTCACTTGCAGAAATATTGCGTTTTAGTTTTAAAGTTCCAGTTGCGCAAAACTTGCAGTCTAAACTACAACCAACTTGTGATGAAATACATGCAGTAATTCTTTTTTTTGAAAATATTAACACCCCTTCAATATAGCTATCGTCCCATAATTTTAAACTGTATTTAATGGTACCATCTTTACTTTTTTCTTTTTTGTGAATATTAACGTGATTAATAGAGAAGTTTTCAGATAATAAGTCTCTTATATGATTTGGTAAAGAGGACATTTGATTAAAAGATTGTGCTCTTTTTTTCCATAACCACTCATCGATTTGCTTAGCTCTAAATTTTTGTAATTTATTTTTTAAACAAAAAATTTCAAGGTCGTCATAATTTAAACTTCTAATGTCTATTTTCAATTTTATAATTTTTACAAATATATTATTTTTGTATCATGAGATTTTTAACTGCAGATTATTTATTTCCATTATATAGAAATCCTATTAAAGAAGGTGTTTTACAGATTTCAGATGAGGGAAAAGTTATTGATATTATAGATCATAGATCTAAAATAGATTTTAAAAAGTTGGAAATTTATGAAGGAATTTTATGTCCAGGATTTATTAATGCTCATTGTCATTTAGAATTGAGTTTTTTAAAAGGAGAGATAAACACAGGAACTAAATTAGTGACATTTATTAATACAATAAGAAAAAAAAGAAACAATTATTCACAGGAGGAGATTTTAAAATCAATTGAAGATGCAGAGATTGAAATGAAAAAGAATGGCATAGTAGCGGTAGGAGATATATGTAACAATTTAGATACTCTAACACAAAAAAAAAAAAGAAATCTTCAGTATTATAATTTTGTAGAGTTTTTTCAAATTTTTAAAGAAAAAGAAGAAGAAACATTCTTAAAAATAAAAGAAATACAAAAAAAGTTTATTGAAAGCAACTTGAGAGCAACTATCGTTCCTCATTCTCCCTACACAGTTTCTACAGAAATGATGGGTAAAATTTCAAAAAATATAAATAGCCAAAATGAATTAATAAGCATACATGTTGAGGAATCAAAATCAGAAATAGAGTTGTTTAAAAATAAAAAAGGAGCTTTGTATGATTGGTTGAATAATATAGGAGCAAATCCGCAGATTTGGTTTAAGAGAAATAGCTCAAGAGCAGTAGTGAAAGAGCTAAATTTTAAAAAGCTAATGTTAGTTCACAATACGTTTTCTAAAAAAGCAGATTTAGAAGAAAATTATTATTGTGTATGCCCTAAGGCAAACTTATATATTGAAAAAACACTTCCAAACTTCTCTATTTTTAATCCTAAAAAATTGTGTGTAGGAACAGATAGTTTAGCATCTAACAGCAAACTATGTATATTGGAAGAAATATTAGAAATTCAAAATAACACAGATTATGATATAAATTCAATATTAAAGATAGCATCTAAAAATGGTGCTGAAGCCTTGGGTTTTGCAGAACTAGGAACTTTTTCTAAAGGAAAAAAGCCGGGTGTAAATTTAGTGCAATACAAAAACAATAAGTTACAAAATCAAATTAAAGTATTAGCATAAAATAGTTGCTAATTTTAGATCAATCTTTGTTGTTATTTTAATGTTTTTTTCTTCCCCTTTAAAGGTGACAATTTCACCACCAAAATTTTCAAAGACAGAAGCATCGTCCGTAAACTTTTTATTGTATTGTTGATTATAAGCTTTTTTTATTTCAGAGGCTTTAAAACACTGTGGCGTTTGAACATTAAACAAATATTCTCTACTTAAATTTTCAGAGTTTTTATTACAGACTTTTCTTATAGATTCCTTTACAGGTAGAATTGGTATCACTCCATTGTTTTTTTTTACGGCTTTAACAAGTAGAGCTAAAGTATTCATTGAGATAAAGGGACGAACACCATCATGAATCGCAACAATATCATTTTCTTTTGAGCATAATTTTTGAAGACCATTTTTTACAGAATGGTATCTAGTATTACCCCCTTCCACTAGATCATGTTTAACATTAAAGTTATATTTTTCACATAAATTATACCA
>CEUK01024717.1_pt1 | contig 12301 bp, 10 predicted proteins | sample 356451 | NCBI WGS metagenome assembly CEUK01 (sample SAMEA2622843, study PRJEB7988) | marine metagenome | isolation source: saline water (ENVO:00002010), including
TCCTATTTGATTTAATTTTTCTACTATATTGCAAACAAGATCAGGGTGCCAATGTTCGCCATAGGGATTTCCAAATGCCATTGACAGGTATACCATTAACTTTTTATTATTTTGTATTGTTTTATTTTGAATCTCTTGAACCAATTCCAATGCACTATTAATATCCATATTTGTATTTCTCTTTTGAAATTCTTCTGAAATTGATAAAGGAAAACCAAGATAACTAATCTGTTGAAAACTACAAGCTTTGTTAGCTCCCCTTAAATTAGCAATAATAACTGAAAGTTTACTATCATTCCTATCAAGATTTAAAGAAGAAATCACTTCATCAGTATCTTTCATTTGTGGAACTTTATGAGGAGAAACAAATGAACCAACATCTATAACATCAAAACCTACTTTTAAAAGACGATTAATATATTCTATTTTATCTTTAGTTGGGATAAAATCAACTATTCCTTGTATTGCATCTCTAGGACATTCAGTTATTTTAATTGTTGACTTCACTATTTAAAATCGCTTTATTAATATTCTTTATCAAGGACGGTCCTTTATAAATAAAACCAGTATATATTTGAACTAAAGATGCCCCTGCATCAATTTTTTCTATAGCGTCTTCTGCAGAATTAATACCTCCAACTCCTATAATGGGGAAAGATCCGTTTGATCTTTCTTTTATATACTTTATCACTGAATTTGACTTATCATTCAATGGTTTACCGCTTAATCCTCCTGCGCCAATTTTTTCAACTTTTGATTTGTCTGTTAAAAGATTTGTTCTATCAATTGTTGTGTTTGTTGCAATAATACCATCAATCTTTAAATCAATAATTATTTCTATTATGATATCTAATTGTGTTGTTGTTAAATCTGGAGAAATTTTTAACAATATTGGTTTTCTTTTATCTTTCTTATTGTTTATTTCTTGTAATCTAGCTAAAATCTTTGACAGTGGCTTTTTTTCTTGCAATTCTCTTAAACCTGGTGTGTTTGGAGAACTAACATTTACAACAAAATAATCAACATATGTAAAAAGTTTTTCGAAACAAATCTCATAATCATCTATTGCTTTTTCATTTGGAGTCAATTTATTTTTACCAATATTGCCACCTATAATTATGTTTGACTTTTTTCTTCTTAATCTAGAAATAGCTGATTCTAATCCATGATTATTAAATCCCATTCTGTTAATGAGGGCATTATCATCACTAAGTCTAAATAATCTAGGTTTAGAATTTCCACTTTGAGCGACTGGAGTTATAGTTCCAATTTCTATAAAACCAAAACCAAAAATTGAAAGTTCATCAAAAAGCATTGCATCCTTATCAAATCCTGCTGCCAAACCAACTGGATTTTTAAATTTTATTCCAAATACCTCTTTATTTAACTCCTTGTTATCAACAACAAAAATATTTGATAAAAACTTTTTTACAACTTTAAAATAAGTTATACGTTTTATAAAATTAAATGTAAAATAATGAACTGACTCTGGATTAAATAGAAACAAGATTGAACGAATTGCAGCATAATTTGAAAATAATATGAATAATACTAGAATGGAGAGTATAAATACAATAAGCATTAGTTTGTCTTATTATTTAAAAATTTTATACAAAAATACAAGAATGAAATTAATTTTTATCTAGTTCATCAAAAGAGTTATCATCATAAAAAATAACAACCTTGTTGACAATTTTAGATTGCTTTCTAATAATTTGATTTTTTTCTTTATTCTGATACATACTACCCAAACCACTTATTAGCCAATTTGCATTTAAATTGGGATAAGTATTCAATAATTTCTGTAAAAAATCTATACTAGGCTTATTTCTTCCACTTAAAATATGAGAAATTGTAGCTCGATTGACACCAATAAGATCTGCAATTTCAGAAGGTTTTTTATTTATATTTTCTATCCAAATTTTAAGTCTTTGATACATTTTATATTGATTTACAATTGTAAACTACAAATATAATTTAAATTGATTTCTAATCAATTTTTTTTAATAAAAAGTATAATTTAATATACTTATATAGTTTATATGATAATGTTTTAAAAATTGATTATCAATAACTTATATTTTTTTTAATGTTTGACACGTTTTTTTTTAAAAAAAAATAAAATTTAGTTTACAAAAGTAAATAAATCCGTAAAAATTAAGAGCTTTTTAAAATCAATGAAAAGTAAAATGTTCTTGGAAATCTAGGCCCATAAACATAATTACTGTCCCTATTTTTTAATGTATCAAAATCATTTTGGTAATCATTGGTAATATTTTTCACACCAATACTATATTCTAAATTGACTTCTATTTTTTTAATGTTTTGGATATATGTAGTTTTAATATCAATTGTTTTGAAAGTTTTTGATACTTTAAAATCATCATTTTCCTGTTCAGGAGCTCCTCCAACATGTAATAAAGTCATCTTTCCAGTATATAAAAAACTCGTATTAAAAATTAAATTTTGATTATAACGATAGCTTAAAGTAGAATAACCATAGCTATTCGGTGTCTTTAAAAATTCTTTCTTTTTGCTTAAAAATTCAGAATAACTTATGGGGTCTAGATACGAAGAAGATTGTAGAGTTAAAGCTGACTGGAAATTAACTTTTTGATTTAAACTAACCCTTCCTTCAATAGTAAAACCTTTAACTATAGCATCTCCCCCATTTTTCTTTAAAAGAATATCACCAAAATCATCTTCACCGTTTAATTGCTGAAAAAAAGCATCCTTTAAATTTGTATAAAAACCAATAATTGTAAATCCATAAAGATAATTTACATTTGGTTTATCATAGTTAAAAGAAGCACTATAACTCTGTGATTTCTCCTCCTTTAGATTTTCATCTAAGATGATTCTTGAAACACCGCCTCCCGAAAATGACATGTGAAGATCAGTATCAAATGCTTGTGGAGCTCTAAATCCTGAACTAAGACTAGCTCTAAATTGAGTATAGGCACTTAAGTTATACAAAAAAGAGAATCTTGGACTAGTAACAAATTTTTCAAGTGAAGAATGCTTATCAAATCTAGTCCCAAATAAAAAATTAAATCTTTTATTCAATTGCCAATCAGATTGCAAAAAAACACCAAGTGATTTAACATTTTGATCAATTAAATAATTAAATGCTAAAATTTCATCTCTTACATTATCAATTGTATAATCTGAGCCAATGGTAAAAACATTTGTTCCCATTAGTTTATTATTCCTATGATCAAATTGAAATCCTATTTGACTTGTTAAATTGTATGAATTACCATAAGGAGGATTGTTTAAATGCAAGGTGTCTTGAAAAGAATTAGGATCAGGTCTTACTCCAGTGTAATGATCTCTTTTCGTTTGCTGAATAGCAAAATAGGAGGACATTGAAGATTTATTTTTACTAAAATTTATATTATGTTCTATACTACCCATTAAAACATCATGATTTCTTTCTTCTGACTGCATTGCTAGATGAGGAACTTTATGTGTAATTTCTCCACCATATCTATACTCATTTATACTTCCAAAATTTAAATCCAACTTCTGATCTTCACTAATGATTAAAAATAAATTAGCTCCAAATCCATTATAATTTATTTCAGGAAGTTCTGAAAAATTATCAAAATTATGATCATAAGCTTCTCTTTTATTATTATTAATAAAGAAAGTTACTCCTATATTTTTATTAACTACAGAAACATTTCCGTAGATTGAATGATGCGTATTTTGATTATTAATATTATTGTAATCATATGCTAGTGAAAATTGATTAAACTGAGGTGTATTAGTTATTACATTTACAACACCTCCAATAGCAGAAGACCCATAAAGCGAACTCCCACCTCCTTTTACAACTTCAATTCTACTGATCATATTAGAGGGAATTTGCTCTAACCCATACAATCCAGTTAAAGGTGATATTATCGGTCTTCCGTTAATTAAAATCTGAGAATAACTTCCTGATAATCCATTCATACGTAACTGAGTATAATTACATGTCTGGCAATCATTTTCTACTCTCATTCCTGATGAAAAACTTAATCCGTCTGCTAAGTTGCATGCTTGAATATTTTGCAACTTTTTACTTGAAATAATATCTACAATTACTGGAGAATCTGTTTTCCTTTTAAATGTTTTAGTTCCTGTAACAACAATTTGATTTAAATCATAAATAGAATGATTAAGTTCAATATCCAATTTATTCATCCCCTTCTTAACATCAAAATATATTTTTTTAGTTTGCATCCCAATAGCAGAAATCGTTAATAATTGAACACCTAAGTTTTCACTTACAACAGTATAAACTCCGTTTATATCTGATGAAGATCCCTTTTTATCATCTTCAAAAAAAATATTAGCAAAAGATACCGGATCTTTATTTACTTTAATCTTGCCAGAAATCGTCTGAGAAAACAGACATAAAGTATTAAAAAAAATAAAAGTAAAGAAAAGATATTTCATACATAAGATTAGTGTGCGAAAATAATATTTTTTTAGACATGTCTAAAAAAATTTTAAGAATAGGTTAATTTTTATTTAATTTGCAACAAAAAAAATAATGTTTACACAAGCCGAAGAAAATTATCTCAAAACAATACTTTCAATTAGCTTAAGAAATGATGGAAGAATTTCTACTAATGAAATTGCTAATGAAATAGGCACAAGTCCTGCTTCGGTTTCAGACATGTTTAAAAAACTGCAAGAGAAAAAGTTAATCAAATATAAAAAGTATCAAGGAGTTTCATTAACTAAAAAAGGCAGGAAAAATGCAACTAACATCTTGAGAAAACACAGACTTTGGGAAACTTTTTTAGTAAACACATTAAATTTTAGTTGGGACGAGGTACATATAATTGCTGAACAACTTGAACATATCCAATCTGAAAAACTCATTGATGAACTAGATGATTTTCTTGACAAACCCAAGTTTGACCCTCATGGTGATCCTATACCTTCTAAAGAAGGTAAAATACCACTTTCTGATTTTAAATCTTTAAACGAACTTAAAGTAGGTGATAAAGGAATTATTATGGGTGTTAAGTTAGATAAAAAGTCATTCCTTCAATATTTAAATCAAATAAAAATTCAAATAGGTGTTGAAATCAAAATAATTAATAAGGTGAATTTTGATAAATCAATGGAAGTTAAAACAAAATATAAAACATTCTTTTTAAGCAATGATGTAAGTAAAAATTTATTAATTAAAAAATTATAAATAATGGAAGAATTACAAATATTCAAATGGTTTGTTAAACAAAATCCAATTATTCAAGCTCTATATGCAGGATTATTTACTTGGGCTTTAACTGCTCTTGGCGCGTCACTAGTTTTTTTATTTAAAAATAGTAATAGAAAAATTTTAGATATATCTTTAGGTTTTACAGGAGGAGTAATGATTGCCGCTAGCTTTTGGTCGTTATTATCACCAGCAATCTCATATGTTGAGATGCAAAATGAATATGGCTTGTCTAACTTACCCCCATATCTCCCACCAGCAATAGGTTTTTTTCTAGGTGCACTATTCCTTTATATTTTAGATAAATATATACCTCACATTCATTTATTTGCAAAAAAAGATGAAGCCGAAGGCATTAAAACGAAATGGAAAAAAACAGAATTACTTGTAATAGCGATTGCTCTTCATAACATTCCTGAAGGCTTAGCAGTTGGAGTTGCATTTGGAGCGCTAGCAAACCCTGAATTACTAGGAATGGATGGTCATTCAGTATTTACAATTGGAAGTGCGATTGCTTTAGGCATTGGTATCGGAATTCAAAATTTTCCAGAAGGTTTTGCTGTTTCAATGCCATTAAGAAGAAAAGGCATGTCAAGAAAGAAATCATGGAAATGGGGACAACTTTCAGCTATAGTCGAGCCTATATTTGCTGTAATTGGCGCTGCTATTGTTATGCAAGTATTACCTATCTTGCCATATGCTCTCGCATTTTCAGCTGGAGCCATGATATTTATTGTAGTAGAAGAAGTTATTCCAGAAAGTCAACGAGGAGGAAATACTGATCTTGCCACAATGGGTCTTATTACTGGATTTATTGTAATGATGATTTTAGACGTTGCACTTGGTTAAACAGCAATATCTTAACATATTTTCTAAATAACTATCTTTGCTAAATGAATTCAAAGGTAAGTATTAAGAATAGAAAAGCTAGTTTTGAGTATGAATTTATTCAAAAATACACTGCCGGAATTATTCTTGTAGGTACTGAGATTAAGTCTATTCGAGCTAATAAAGCAAGTATTTCTGATGCATATTGTGTAATAATTGATAGCGAAGTAATAATTAAAAATTTACATATTAGTGAATATAAATATGCAAGTTTCAGTAACCATGAACCAAAAAGAGAAAGAAAACTTCTTTTAAATAAACAAGAAATAAATAAAATTAAAAGTAGAGTACAAGAAAAGGGCTTTGCACTTGTTCCCATAAGGCTTTTTATTAATGATAAAGGAATTGCCAAACTTGAAATAGCTGTAGCAAAAGGGAAAAAAATATATGACAAAAGAGAAAGCATTAAAGAAAAAGATATTAAAAGAAATATAGAAAGAGAAAAAATAATATGAAATATTTAAAAGTTATATTTGTTCTAGTATGTTTTGTTTTCTTTTCATGTAAAAAAGAAACTGTAGATACAAACAACTCAGGAAGTTTAAATTTCTCAAATGACACTATCACTTTTGACACTGTATTTGCTTCTGTTGGATCAATAACAAAAATTTTAAAAGTTTATAATAATAATGAAAATGATATTTACACTGACATTGAACTAAAAGGAGTTTCAGCAGCCAATTTCAGAATCAATATAGACGGAGTTCCCAGCAATTCATTAAATAATGTAAACATCCCATCTAAAGATAGTATTTTTATATTTATAGAAGTAACAATTAATCCATCTAATAACACCCTACCATATATACTATCTGACTCACTTGTTTTTACATCAGGGTCTAAAAAACAGAGTATCAAACTAATTGCTTGGGGTCAAGATGCTTATTTTCACACAGCAAACACATATGGGGAAATATTATCAGGTAGCGATACTATAAGATTTTATTATCATCAAATTAACAGTAATGAAACATGGACTAATGATAAACCTCATGTAATTTATGGGTATGTAGTTGTAGAACCAAACTGCATTTTGAATATTAATCCAGGTGCAAATATTTATTTACACCATAATTCTGGAATTATTGTTGGAAATCCGTTTAATCCAAATTTTGGAGGTACTATTAAAATAAATGGAGAATTAGGAAATGAGGTAACTTTTCAAGGAGATAGACTAGACCAATGGTATAAAGAACTTCCAGGTCAATGGGATAGAATTTGGATGATGCCTGGAAGTATTAATAATGAAATTAATTATGCAATTATAAAAAATGGAACTATTGGAATACATGCAGACTCTGTAGCAAACAACAATCCAACAGTTAAAATTAGTAATTCAATTATAGAAAACATGTCCTCAATAGGAATACTTGGACAAGGAGCAACAATAAATGCTGAAAATCTATTAATAAATGAATGTGGACAATATACATTAGCATGTAACATTGGAGGAACATACGATTTTACTCATTGTACATTTGCAAATTACTGGAACTACAATAGTAGAAAAAATCCATCAATTTTATTAAATAATTATTACGAAGGAATAGATGGAAACATTTACTCTAGAAATTTAGAAAAAGCAAAGTTTACTAATTGTATCATTTATGGTAGCCTTTCTAATGAAATTTCATTTCAGGAAAACAACTCTGCTAATTTTAATTTTGATTTTGATCACTGTCTTATTAGATTAGAAAACTCTCCTATAAATATCAATAGTTCTAATTTTAAAAACTGTATAATTAACCAAAACCCTATTTTTTTGGATCCATATTATAAAAACTATAAAACAACTCAACAATCACCTGCTAACAATAGTGGAACACAAACAAATGTTTTGTTAGATATTGAAGGAAATTTTAGAACAAACCCTGACATTGGAGTTTACGAATTTCAAGATTAAATATTAATTAAAAAATTTATAACGTCAACACCATCAGAATAATCTGACAATTCAGGGGTCTGACTCAAACCAAAATAAACATCTTTTTTTGAAACAACACATTGAATATTATCCCTATCCCTATTAATTAGATGTTTTACATCTTCATTACTTTTATAAAACTCATAATAAAGCATGGCTAATGGAGAGTTTATAGATTGATCCTCTTTAAGTAAGATAAAACCATTATCTAATAATTTATTGTTACCCATCAAAAAAATTGTTTTATTATAATTGTAATTATTTGCATATTTTTTATGATTAATAATATCCTTATATCTATAAAAAACCTTAAATAATTTATTAAGATCATAATTATATGGGAGATATATTTTTGACACATTTCTACATCCTAAGCCAAAATATAAAAAGATATCTAAAGTCAAAGCTTCTAATTCACTTGAACTTTCTTCTCCTGAAAGTATAGCTACTGACGTTCTGTTTTTTCGTATAATTCTCTTAGATTTTTTAAAATAATAATTAAAGTATTTAGCAGACTGGTCATTTCCAGTTGCTATTACTGCATCAAAATTATTTTTTCTAATATCGTTAACAATTTCTATATTTTCCAAGTAATATGGAGAGATATTTATTAGTTCATTAATTATTAGAGTCATAATAACATTATCTTTACTTGACATTTTAACTACTAATTTGTGACCAACTATTAATGAAGACAAAAAATCATGAAATCCAACTAATGGAATATTACCCGCAAGCACAATTAAGACTGTTTTTTTTCTTTTTATAACAGAAAAATCATATAAACTCAACCATTCTTCTATTTTATTTTTTTTAAGCTGACTTGCAACGTAAGTTAACCTATGTATTATATTTTCTTTTGTAAACCATGGGTTGGACCTTAAAATTTTTTGAAAATGATCTTTAAAATAATCATTTTCAACAATCTTTTCACCAAGTTTCACAAATGCATTTATGCGTTGTTGTAAATCCATCAAATAATTATATTTTTACAAAAGTAATCCATTATAAGAAATAAACATGAGAAAGATAATAGTCATTCAATTATTTTTATTATTGTTTCAAAACTTATACTCTCAAAAAGGAAATAAAACCCTTTTTAAAGAATATGAAGATACCTTGAAATTACTTTCAACAACAATTATTTATGCCACTGATGAAGAAGAGAGGAAATTAGCTAACATTAGCTTTATTGAAAATTTATTAGAGGTGTTAGAATATGAAAAATCATTTAAATACCCTTTTGAATTACTACCTAAAGAAATAATTCTAAATTCTCCAAACAATCATTTCAGGATGTTTAATTGGTATTTAAGAAAAGAAAACAACACATATGAATACTATGCAATTATTCAGTTTTACAATAAAATCAAACAAAAATATGAAGTTATTAATTTAAAAGATAATTCTGAAAATTTGAGAAAACCAGAAAATAAAGAATTAGACGCTAACAATTGGTTTGGATGTTATTATTATGATATCATTCTACATAAAAAAGATGATATTAATATTTACACTCTACTTGGATGGGATGGTAATGATAAGTATAGTGATAAAAAAATTATTGATGTAATGTACTTCTCAGGAAAAGAGTTAGTTAAGTTTGGCATACCTATTTTTAAATATAAAGATGATTTAAAAAATAGAATCATTTTAGAATATAGTTCTAAAACATCTATTAGTCTACGATATAGTAAAAAAGAAAAAAAAATAATTTTTAATAATTTAATTGCTCCCAAAAATGAGTTAATAGGATTTGAAGAATATTATATCCCAGATGGAAGTTTTAATGCTTATTTTCTTGATAAAGAAAAGTGGAACTACGAAAAAGACATTGATATTAAAAACAATATTAAAATTAAAAAAAATAAAAAAATAAAAAAAGGGCTATTTCCAAAGTAAAATGTTAAAACAATTTTATGGTAATACAATTGAAGCAGGATGTGATGAAGCTGGAAGAGGATGTTTGGCTGGCCCTGTAATTGCTGCAGCAGTAATTCTTCCAAAGAATTTTAAAAATAATTTAATAAACGATTCAAAATTATTAAATAAAAAAGATAGAATGACATTAGCTGAGATAATTAAAAGAGAAGCTATTTGTTGGTCAATAGGAAATTGTTCTAAAGATATAATTGATAAAATAAATATCCTTAACGCATCTTTTTTAGCTATGCATAAAGCTATTGATAAATTGAAAATTAAACCAAAACTATTATTAATTGATGGAAATAGATTTAATAAGTATCAAAATATTTTACATAAATGCATTGTAAAAGGAGATTCAAAATATATTTCAATTGCTGCTGCATCCATTTTAGCTAAAACACATAGAGACAAACTGATGGACAAACTACATAATGAGTTTCCTGAGTACAATTGGAAACAAAATAAAGGATACCCTACTCAAGAACATAAGTTATCTATTTTGAATAATGGGCTAACAAAATATCATAGAAGAAGTTTTAATCTAAAACATCAATTAAAACTTAAATTTAATAACTAATTTTACATTTATAATGCTAAATAAAATCATTAAAATATTAACTCCAATTATACTTATAGTTATTATTATAGTTATAGGTTTTAAAGCATATAAAAACACATTAGATACAAAAAACAACCCACTATCAATCATTCCCACAAATAGCTCACTAATTTTACAGTTAAATAACTTAAACCAAACAACCAAAAATCTTAACAAATATGATATTTGGGACGAAGTTTCTAGTATAAACATATTTGAAAATTTTGAAGTTAAAATCAATAATCTTAATTCAATTTTTCAAGAAAATGTTAATGTTTTCAATTCCAACTGCATGCATATCTCTCTTTGTAAAACAGGATCAAATCATAGTGATTTTTTATATGTAACTAATTTCTCTAATAAAGAAAATAAGGATCTTGAAACCATTGTTTCTCTATTTGGAAATGTAAATGGATTTAATACATATGACAACAAAAAAATTTTTCACATAAACAATAATGAAAAAATTGAATACATCGCATTTTACAAAGATATTTTATTTTTTTCACCATCTAAACTACTAATCGAAAATACTATAAAACAAATACCATCTAATGAATCACTTTTAAATGTACCATCTTTTTCTAACACTTATAATACCATTAATAAGTCTGCAAATATTAATTTATATATAAATTATAACTCTATTTTAGACTTATCTAAAATATATTTTAAAAATTTAAATATTCCACCTAACTTTTCAGAATGGGTTTCTACTGACATAAAATTTAAAAATAATGCAATTATTTCTAGTGGATTTAGCAGTATAAATAAATTAAATAAAAACTTTACAGATATTTTAAATGGACAAGATCCAGAAAAAATTGAAATTATTAATTTAATACCAAAAACAACATCTTTTCTACTTTGTCTAGGCTATAATAAAAATAAAATATTGTTTGAAAATAGAAAACAATATTTAGAAGAGCATAATAACTTTTGGAGTTGGAATAAAAAAATCAAGCAAATATCCGATAGCTCTGGAGTTAATTACTTTGAACTGTTTAGTCAACTAGAACACGAAGCAGGAAGTTTTAGTATATCTGTTAATTCAAATATAAATAATAATTTCACATATATTAAAAACAAAAATGCTTTAAAAACAATTGGTATCATTCAAAATTTGATTTTAAACAAAAGCAAATATTTAGGAATGACTATTAATGAATGTAAAGATCCGTACTTAACTAAAACTCTGTTTAGTGATAAGTTAAACTTTAAATCCCCATACTTCACAATCATTGAAGATTTCTTTATTTTTTCAGGATCTAAAGCTGGAATAAAATATATTATAGAAAACTACAAGGCAGGAAACACATTGTCAAAAAGTAAGCACTTTAATAGGTCTAACAATTACTTATCATCAAAATCTAACTTTTTGCTATACCTAAATTTAGGAAGATTATTGCCCGAATTAAAAAATAATCTCATACATAGATATAAATCAGAATTGATTTTTAATGAGGATTCAATCAGAAACTTAACTGCATTTTCAATACAAATGTCTGTTGCAAAAAATTTACTTCTCAATAATATTAACATATTTTATGATGATAAATTTCAAGAGAACTTAAAAGAAGAGTGGTTTGTTCAATTAGATTCTTCTATTGCTACAACACCATATTTTGTTAATAATCATTTTACAAAGCAAAAAATGATAATTGTACAAACTCAATCTAATCGTGTTTATGCTCTAGATAATGAAGGAAAAGTCATTTGGAATAAATTGATAGATTCTAAAATT
>CEUK01027262.1_pt1 | contig 12297 bp, 11 predicted proteins | sample 356451 | NCBI WGS metagenome assembly CEUK01 (sample SAMEA2622843, study PRJEB7988) | marine metagenome | isolation source: saline water (ENVO:00002010), including
TTAATGTGTAATACAATTTAAAAATTCGCTTGCTACTCCTTCTTTAAGGGCATAGCGAGCGAGCTTAAATTGCTGAATATTTAACTTTTCAAGAATAAATTTAACAAGCACCGTGCCAACAACAATCATTGTAGCTCTTTCTTTGATTAGTCCAGGGATTTTAACTCGTTCTTCAAGGTTGAGATGAACAATGTTTTCTCTTATATTTTCAAATTCTACAAGGTCAAATTCATATTCAGTAGAATTTTTTAATTTTTCTGGCTCATTTAAGTTGTGGGTAATCATTTTGGCTATGGATGTAAAGGCACCAGAAGATCCAATGAGGGTTTCAACTTCAAAATCAAGAGCTTTTTCAATTACTTGATTTAATTTCTTTTCAAGGTGCGCTTCAATGTTTTCAATTTCCTGTTGCAGAATGGGATCGGATTTATGAAATTGTTCAAATAATCGGGCAGCTCCAACCTCAATACTTTTTTTCCAGTACACTTGATAACGGTCACAAATAATAAACTCAGTACTTCCTCCTCCAACATCCATAATTAAAACAGGGTTGTCCCCAAGGTTGGTTGCTTCTCTGGCTCCATTGTATATGTATTCAGCCTCCTGGTTTCCATTTATGATTTTCACATCAATACCCGTTAAAGATTTCACTTTACGTGCAAAATCATTTCCATTTTTCGCATTCCTTACTGCTGAAGTTGCTATTGCAATAATTTTGGTGGCACCTAAATCGTCGGCTATTTTTTTGAATTTTTTTATGGTTTGTAAGCCTCTTAAAATGGCATCATCTTGAATTGTATTGTTGTTTATACCTCCTTTTCCAAGAAAAACAAACTCTTTGTGAATTGCTAAGGGAATTAGCCTTCTGTTTGGTTTATGCGCAATCAGTAAATTAAATGTATTGGTACCAATATCAATGACTGCAACTTTCATGAACCACTTTGTTTAAACCATTTCCTGATGTTACGATAACTTAATTTTTGTCCATACATTAAAATGGCAGTTTTATATACTTTGGCTGCAAATCGTGTACTGAACAATACGCAACCAAACAAAAGAACAATTGCTGTTAAAACTTGCCACCAATCAGTTGCCCAGTTTATATAGGGAAGTCTTGATGCCATTACAATGGGAGAGGTGAGAGGAAACATAGAAGAATAGTAAACTAAATTAGAATCAGGATTATTCATAATTGTGGTAGCAATAAGCATACTTAATATTATAGGTACAGTGATGGGTAAAATATATTGTTGTGTTTCCGTATCGGGATTTGATGCTGAACCAACTACAGCAAAAAAAGATGCGTAGAGAAGAAACCCCCCAACAAATAAAAAAGGCATTATGATTAGGAATGTTGGTAAGAATGCTTTTAAACTTTCAATTGCATAAACCGTATCCATTTCTTCCGGAGTTAATACTGGAATATTTGCATTTACCAATTTTCCATTAGTATCCATTATCATAATTTGGTCATTAACAAGTCCAGAAGCATCAATGTCTAGAAAGGACTGAATAACACTGAAAATAACTATGGAAGAAATAATTATAAATGAAAATTGAGTTATTCCAACTAAACCTATTCCGAGTATCTTACCCCACATAAGTTTTACAGGTCTTATTGAAGATAAAACAACTTCAATAATTCTATTTGATTTTTCCTCCAGGACGCCTTTCATAACTTGTACTCCGTATATTAAAACCAATAAGTACATTAATAATCCTCCCGCCAGAGATAAATATGATTTTACTTCAGGATTTATTCCCAGACCTTCGTATTGAATGTTGCAGGCATCTCCTAATCTTTTGTCTACCTCCTCAAGATTTAAATTGGTTATTTTGTACACTTGAATTTTTCTAAAGAGATCAAAACAATCATTTTTTATGGTTTTTATAATTCCTGGACCAGGATGCCCATTATTGTATAATTGCCCTGGGCTATTTGAAATGATTCCAAAATTTTTATTGAGATGGAGCACCATTGTGTCTTCTGAATTCTCATATCGATTAGCAACATGTTCTATCGTTGCATCGATTGGCATATTAACATAATGGATATATTTTGAACTTTTATTTTTTTCAAGTAAATCACCCAGAGCAAGGGTGTTGTCAACAATTAGGACTATCTTTTGTTTGAAAGTAGATTGCTGAATAAGAATAGGAGCGATAACAAGTCCGGCAATTATAAGCGGTGATATAACTGAAAGCAGCAAAAAAGATTTTTTTTTGACTCGTGTTTTATATTCTCTTTGAAGAACTAATCTTAATTTACTCATTCTTGATTCCTTTAGTCAAATTTTTGGGTTCATTTGATTGTGCAACGGCCTTAATAAAGATATCGTGCATTTTTGCCGAAGATTCGTAAACTGACTTTATTTTACACCCATGTATTATATTTTGAATTAATTCATTAATAGAGTTTTGTCCAGTTGGAGATACGGTTACTTTATATTCTGTTTTTGATATTTCTTCCTTTTTTAATAGTTCGAAGCCAGTCCATAATGCATTTGTAAAGGTAATCATGTTACCTATAAAATGAATAACATATGTATTTTGACTAAATTGCTTTTTTACTTCTTCAATAGGTCCTTCTACAATGGTCTCGGATTGATTAATTAAAGTGATATGATCACAAATTTCTTCCACACTTTGCATGTTGTGTGTTGAAAAAATGATGGTGGTTCCTTTTTTCTTAAGCTCTAATATTTCCTGTTTAATTAATTCCGTGTTTATTGGGTCGAAGCCTGAGAAGGGTTCGTCTAAAATTAACAGCTCTGGTTCATGAACAACCGTAACAATAAATTGAATTTTTTGAGCCATACCTTTTGATAGGTCTTCTACTTTTTTATCCCACCAATCCAATATATCAAATTTATCAAACCATTCAGTTAGGTTTTTTTTTGCTTCAACTTTAGACATTCCTTTGAGTTGAGCAAGATACATTGCTTGCTCTCCGACTTTCATTTTTTTATATAAGCCTCGTTCTTCTGGCAGGTAACCTATTTTTTGGATGTGTTCTTCAGTTAAAGGCTTATTGTAGAATAAAATCTCCCCTTTATCCGGTTTGGATATCTGGTTAATCAAGCGTATAAATGTTGTTTTTCCAGCTCCATTTGGTCCAAGTAGTCCGTAAACAGAGCCTTTAGGTATTTTTATACTTACTTTATTTAAAGCCGTATGATTGTGATATCTCTTTACAACTTTATGGGCTTTTATAATATATTTTATTGCCATAGTCCTTATGAACTAAAATAAATAAAATGAAGGAAGATTTAATTGTATAAACCTAAAGTTTGTTAAAGACTTTTGTTAATTAGTGATAAAGGAGAATGGAATAACCGAATCCCTTAAGCACTGATAATTCACCGATAGGTTTTTGTTTTGATATCAAACAAATAAAAAAGCCTCGAAAGCGAGGCGTAGTTTTAATTGAAATATTCTTTTACTCTTTCAAAGAATCCTTTGTCTTTTTTACCTGGATTTGGCTTGAAGTTTTCAGATTCTCTTAAATTTTCAAGTATTTTTTTCTCGTCAGATGAAATTTTTTGAGGAGTCCATACATTAACATTTACAATAATATCGCCTGTTCCATACCCATTGACGCTTGGTAAACCTTTTCCTCTTAAACGTAGAAGTTTTCCAGATTGAGTACCTTCTTCCAGTTTTATTTTAACCTTACCTTTAAGTGTTGGAACCACTATTTGTGTTCCAAGTGCAGCATCAGCAAAGTTTACAAAAAGGTCGTAATGTAAATTTTGTCCTTCTCGTTGAAAATAATCGTGGGTTTTTTCCTCAATAACAACCAATAAATCACCAGCAACACCTCCACGGCTGCCCATGTTTCCCTGACCACTAACTTGAAGCTGCATTCCGTCTTCTACACCAGCGGGTATATTAATAGGTATAACAGCTTCTCCTCTTTCTACACCTTTTCCATTACATTTTTTACACTTGTCTGTAATTACAGTACCCTGTCCATTGCATGCAGGGCAAGTAGATGAAGTTTGCATTTGCCCAAGGAATGTATTAGTAACCCTTGTTACTTGTCCAGATCCGTTACAGGTTCCACACGTTGAGTGACCACTTGATCCTTCTGCTCCGGATCCTTTACAACTTGAACACACATTATCTTTAGTGACTTTTACTTTTTTCTCAACACCTTCTGCAATTTCTTCCAGAGTCAGTGATACTTTAATTCTGATATTGGACCCTCGACTTACTCTTCTTCCACCACTTGATCTTCCATTGCCACCACCAAAACCAAATCCACCAAAAATATCTCCAAAGTTTTCAAAAATGTCATCCATAGACATTCCGCCACCAAATCCACCATGGCCACCTGCCGCTCCACCCATTCCAGCGTGACCAAATTGGTCATAACGCGCTTTTTTCTGAGCATCACTTAAAACTTCATACGCTTCAGCAGCTTCTTTGAATTTTTCTTCTGCTACACTATCGTTTGGGTTTTTATCAGGGTGGTACTTTATCGCAAGTTTCCTGTAGGCTTTCTTGATTTCTTTATCTTCAGCCGATTTGCTTACTCCCAGTACTTCGTAATAATCTCTTTTTGACATATTTTTTGTCTTATGCTCCTACAACAACTTTTGGAAATCGTATAATTTTTCCATTCAAAGTATATCCTTTCTCAACAACCTCAACTACTTTTCCTTTTAACTCTTCAGAAGGAGCTGGGATATTTGTAATTGCTTCATGTTCATCAGCGTTGAAGTCTTGTTCCTTTACATCCATTAATTCAAGTCCATTAGACTTCAAAGACTTAGTCAATTTATCAAAAATTAATTCTAAACCTTCCTTTAAAGAGGCAACATCTTCTGCTTTCTCAATATTATCTTTTGCTCTATCTAAGTCATCTAAAATTGGGAGAAGAACTTTATAAACATCTGCTGCTGCTCCGGAAATTAAGTCTGCTCTTTCTTTTTGCGTTCTTCTTCTGAAGTTTTCATATTCTGAGAAAATTCGTAGAAACTTATCCTCAGCTTGTTGAAGTTTATCCTCCATTGAAACTTTTGGATTTTCCTCTTTTTTAGTTTCCTCCTTTTTTTTCTTTTCCGCCTCGTTTTTAACCTCTTCCTTCTTTACTTTTTCTTCCTTATTACCCATTTGTTTTCGTTTGGTAAATTATTTTCCTTTAGATATCAATACCCTTGCCAATCCATATTCTTAAATCATTACAGGACAAATTGACACTATATTATGTCAGTTGATTGAAATTTTGGCAAAATTACGATAAAAAAAGGATAGATTTTAATCCTTAATCATTTATCAGTTTTAAATCTTAGAGATTCTAATAATGTATCCAGTTGTTTGCCTTTTAGGTCTTTGCCAATAATCTTGCCTTTTGGGTCGAGTAAGAAATTAGTAGGAATACTATTAATGTTGTATTTGGCTGCAAGCTTACTGTTCCAGTGTTTTAAATCAGAAATATGCCATGGCCATGTAAGTTGATCATTTTTTATCGCTCGTAACCAAGCCGCTTTATTTGCGTCGAGAGAAACACTAAATACTTTAAACCCCTGTACTTTTTTTGTTCTGCCCATCCATGTTTTTTTAACGGGAAAAACAAAGTTATTAAAGTGATTAAACGTTTTGACTAAATTTCTGTTTTCGTAACGACAAGGTCTACACCATGATGCCCAAAAATCTAAAAAGACATAATTACCCCTTAAATTGATTAAACTTAAGGTGTCTCCATAGGGAGAAGCACCCGTAAGGTTAGGAGCTATATTTCCAATGTTTAATCCTTCAACAGGTTTTTCCTTTTTGCCTAAGAAAAATGATAAACAAATTAGAACACTTATTATCAGCAGCAGCTTTTTCATTGGCTAATTCGAGTAATATCAGCACCTAAATTTTGTAAACGAGTATCAATATTTTGATATCCCCTGTCGATTTGCTCTATATTGTTGATTGTAGATGTTCCATTTGCTGACAATGCAGCTATTAATAATGAAACCCCGGCTCTAATATCAGGCGAAGTCATAGTAACACCTCTTAAGCGTTGTTGTTTATTGTTTCCAATTACAGTAGCTCTATGAGGATCACACAAAATAATTTGGGCACCCATATCAATTAATTTGTCAACAAAGAAAAGTCTTGATTCAAACATTTTTTGATGAATAAGTACAGATCCTTTTGCCTGAATTGCGGTTACCAACATAATACTTAAGAGATCTGGAGTAAATCCAGGCCAGGGGGCATCAGCAATAGTCATTATGGAGCCATCAATGAATTTTTCTACCTCGTATTGTTCTTGCGAAGGAATTACAATATCGTCTCCTACTAATTCCATTTGAATTCCCAATCGTCTGAATGTATTGGGTATAATTCCTAAATTATTGTAGGAAACATCTTTTATAGTAATGTTTGATTCTGTCATTGCAGCCATACCAATAAAAGAACCAATTTCAATCATATCAGGTAAAATTCGATGCTCAGTTCCTTCTAAGGATTCAACTCCCTCAATTGTAAGTAAATTTGAACCGACCCCTGATATTTTAGCACCCATTCTATTAAGCATTTTACACAATTGCTGCAAATAAGGCTCGCATGCGGCATTATATATTTGTGTTGTTCCTTTGGCTAAAACAGCAGCCATAACAATATTAGCTGTTCCAGTCACAGACGCTTCATCCAATAACATATAACATCCTTGTAATTTTGGAGATTCAACTTTGTAAAACTTACTTGCAGCCTGATATTCAAAATTTGCGCCTAATTTTTGAAAACCTATAAAGTGTGTGTCTACTCTTCTTCTACCAATTTTGTCACCTCCGGGAGCTGGAATATAACCTTTGCCAAATCTTCCAAGTAGGGGACCAACAATCATTATGGAGCCTCTTAGACTGGATCCCTTAGCCTTGAAATCATCGGAAACCATGTATTCAAGGTTCACATCGTCTGCCTGGAATTCGTAATCAGACTCGCTGAGTTGATTTACTTTAACTCCCATACTTTTTAGTAAGTCAATAAGCTTATTTACATCAACAATGTTTGGAAGATTGGTAATCGTTACTTTTTTTGGAGTTAATAAAACAGCGCACAAAATTTGCAAGGCTTCATTTTTAGCTCCTTGAGGAATGATTTCACCTTCTAACCGATTTCCTCCATTTATTACAAAACTTTCCATGGTTTTACCTTCTTTTAAATGACCGTTTACCGCCTTTTTTATTATTGTTTGACTGTCTTCTATTGCTTCCTTTGTTATTTGCTGGTTTTTTACCAACTAATGCACCAGCGTGCTTTAAGGATTGGTTTTCTGGCATTTTCAGCTTTCCATTTGAAAGCGTGCTAAGTTGATCGAAGATTAATTCGTCATTTACACTATCTCTATTGTAAAGAAGATAATTTTTCTTCATCATATTTGCTATGTAGTATATGAAAGAGTCTCTTTCTTTACCATCTTCCATTTCACATGCTTTCCCAATAAAACTTTCTATTGACTTTCCATAGTGACGGAATCTTATCTTGTTTTGAGGATATGTCATCCTATTGGGAGGCTTAACCAATTCTTCTTTATCAGGATATGGGTATGGTGAATCAACGTCCAATTTAAAATCAGAAATAATAATCATATGATCCCAAAGACTTTGAATGAAGTCATCAGCTTCTTTGAATTGAGGCTTTACTTGCCCCATAACTTTAACAATTGATCTTGCAATGTGATTTCTCTCATCTCTATCCTTTACAGAAATGGCATGTTCTATCATTTTGTGAATGTTTCTTCCGTATTCAGGGATGACTAACGAAGAGCGCGTAGTGTTGTAGTCCATATATATTATGTATAATCTTTAAAGCTACCCAACTATTTTAAGTTTGGCAAATTTCAAAAGTATTTGTTTTTGGCCATGTTTTCCAAACGAAATTACTGCTTTTTTATTTGGGCCTATTCCTTCGACCTTAATAACCTTTCCTCGCCCGAATCTTAAATGTTCAACAGTTTGTCCTTCTTTTACACTTGAATTTAATCTTTCAGCTTCACTTTTGGCATTTGGTTTTTCAAATTTTGCAGCTCGTTCAAGGCTAACCAGTTTTTTTCCTGGAGGTATGGGTGAACGTCTTGCGAAGTGATTTATTTCGTTCAATTGTGTTCCAGCATAATTTCTTGGAGGTCTGACTTCAGGCATTTCAATAAAATCTAGAGGTATTTCAGATATAAATCTGCTGGGTTCTGCATAAGTAATATTGCCAAATTTAAAACGTGTTTGAGCATAACTTAGAAAAGCAGCCTTTTCAGCTCTGGTTAAAGCAACATAAAAAAGTCTTCTTTCTTCTTCTAACTCAGTTCTGGAATTCACGGAAAGTTGAGAAGGGAATAAATTTTCCTCCATTCCAACAATAAATACATATGGGAATTCTAATCCTTTAGCACTGTGAATGGTCATTAAAGAAACTTTATTGTAATCGTCTTGACTTTCATTATCAGCATCTGTTAACAATGCTACATCTTCCATGAATTTATCAAGCGTTTTGGTAGGTTGGTTCGTTTGTTCTTCTTGAGCAGAGAATTGTTTTAACCCATTTAATAGTTCCTGGATGTTTTCATACCTTGAAATTCCTTCTGGTGTTTTATCATCGTGCAATTCTTTGAGTAATCCAGTTTGAGAAGCAATATGTTGACCTAAATCGAAAGCGTTTTTGCGAAAAAGTTCACTTCCAAAACTTAATATCATTGTCACGAAATTTTTAATTTTTGTTTTGGCTCCATTTCCAATTCCGGTATCAAAAGTATCTATGTGAGAAATGATTTTCCATATACTCGTCTCATTTTGGTTGGCAGTTAAAATTAGTTTATCAAGTGTTGTTTTTCCAATTCCTCTTGTTGGATAATTAATAATTCTTTTTAAAGCTTCTTCATCGTTAGGATTGAATGTCATTCTATAGTAGGACAGTAAGTCTTTAATTTCTTTTCTTTGGTAAAATGAAAGACCTCCATATATTTTATATGGTATATTAAGTTTCCTTAACGCTTCTTCCATTGCCCTTGACTGAGCATTGGTTCTGTATAAAATGGCAAATTCGTTATTGTGAATTTGATGTTCAAGTTTTAAGTTCATTATTTTATCAGCAACAACCCTACCTTCTTCATTATCTGTTTTTGTTTTAATAACCTTAATTCTTGGACCGTGATCATTTTCAGTCCATACATCTTTTTCAAATTGGTCTTTGTTTTTTGCAATAACTGCATTGGCAGCGGCAACAATGTTTTTTGATGACCTGTAGTTTTGTTCGAGTTTAAAAGATTGAGTGTTCGAATAATCTTTTTTGAAATTTAATATATTTTCAATATTCGCACCTCTGAAAGAATAAATGCTTTGAGCATCGTCTCCTACAACACAAATATTTTGGTGGCTCTTGGCGAGCATTTTCACAACTGTATACTGAGCATAATTTGTATCCTGATACTCGTCAACCAGAATGTATTTATATAATTGTTGATGCTTTAATAAAACTTCAGGGAATTTTGAAAAGAGAGTGTAAGTTTTAAACAATAGGTCATCAAAATCCATTGCACCAGCTTTTAAACAGCGCAAATCATATATTTGGTATATTTTTCCAATTTCAGGTTTACCCATTCTTTTGTCCTCAGAAATTATTGAATGGTCATTATTATAAGATTTTGCGGAGATTAAATTGTTTTTTGCAGCAGATATCCTATTGTAAACCATTCCTGGTTTATATATTTTGTCATCAAGTCCTAATTCTTTTATTATCGATTTGAGTAAATTTTTTGCGTCTAAGGTATCGTATATGGTAAAGTTATATGGATAGCCCAGTTTATCATGTTCGTTCCGTAAAATTTTCGCAAAGATAGAGTGAAACGTTCCCATCCATAAGTTCCGTGCTTCATTACCAACAATTTTTTCAATTCGTTCACGCATTTCTTTTGCTGCTTTATTTGTGAACGTTAACGCCAATATATTAAAAGAATCAACTCCTTTGGATAAAAGGTGCGCCACTCGAAATGTAAGTACTCTGGTTTTTCCAGAACCTGCTCCTGCTAAAATCATATTAGGTCCCTCTGTTGAAAGAACAGCTTGTTGCTGAACATTATTTAATTGGTTGATGAAATCTTGCATGAATCAAAAATAAATAAAAGAGTTTATGCTTGTATTTTAATGGATATTAAAAAAGTTAAAGCTAAAAAAAAATGCTTTGACCCTTTAATTTATTGGGCTTTTTACAGCTGTACATATTTAATCAACAAAAAAAATCGGGAAAAATGTGAAACTAGTTGAATATTTAAAAAATCTGCGTATCTTTGCCGTCCCGTTTTTTGGCGGTATTGTGTTTAATTGAAAGTGAATATTTAGAAAGATATGCCAACTATTCAGCAGTTAATAAGAAAAGGAAGAGTTAGTAAGCCTACTAAAAGCAAGGCTGCAGCTCTTAATTCCTGTCCTCAAAGAAGAGGTGTTTGTACTAGAGTTTATACGACTACTCCTAAGAAACCAAACTCAGCAATGAGAAAAGTTGCCAGAGTTAGGTTAACGAATGGAATTGAGGTCTCTGCATATATACCAGGAGAAGGTCATAATTTACAAGAGCACTCAATCGTACTTGTAAGAGGTGGTCGAGTAAAGGATTTACCAGGGGTTAAGTATCATATTGTGCGAGGAGCATTAGATACAGCTGGTGTAGAGGGAAGGCTACAAAGAAGATCTAAATATGGAGCTAAGCGTCCTAAGAAATAATTAAAAGTATTTTACTGAGATGAGAAAAAGTAGTGCAAAAGAGAGATTAGTTTTACCGGATCCAAAATTTGGAGATACTGTTGTAACTAAGTTTGTAAACAACTTGATGCTGGACGGTAAAAAATCTGTTGCTTTCAACATTTTTTATGATGCCATTGATGCAGTTGCTGAGAAGGTTGAAGAAGAAAGTCCATTGGAAGTATTCAAAAAGGCATTATCAAATGTTACTCCTGGAGTTGAAGTTCGATCGAAAAGAGTAGGGGGAGCAACATTTCAAATTCCGGTTCCAATTCGTGAAAGTAGAAAACAATCTATGGGAATGAAGTGGTTGATTGGATATGCTAGAAAAAGAAATGAAAAATCCATGGCTCAAAAATTGGCTGCGGAAATTTTAGCTGCTTCAAAAGAAGAAGGGGCTGCTTTTAAGAAAAAAGAAGATACACATAGAATGGCAGAGGCCAATAAGGCTTTTGCTCATTTCAGGGTGTAATTAATAAGAAACGTAACCAGGGAAAAGTAAATAAAAATGGCTAAGAGAGATCTTAAATTTACAAGAAATATTGGTATTGCAGCACACATAGATGCTGGAAAAACTACTACAACAGAGCGTGTTTTATATTACTCTGGTGTTTCGCACAAGATTGGAGAAGTACACGATGGTGGTGCTACTATGGATTGGATGGAGCAGGAGCAGGAAAGAGGGATAACAATTACCTCTGCTGCAACAACTGTATTCTGGCCATACAGAGGAGATGAATATCAAGTAAATATAATTGATACTCCTGGACACGTAGACTTTACGGTTGAAGTAAACCGTTCTTTAAGAGTATTAGATGGTCTTGTTTTCTTGTTTTCGGCTGTAGACGGTGTAGAACCTCAGTCAGAAACAAATTGGAGATTGGCTGATAATTACAATGTTTCTCGGATTGGCTTTGTTAACAAAATGGACCGTCAAGGTGCAGATTTCTTAAACGTGTGTAAGCAAGTTGAAGAGATGTTAGGATCAAAAGCTGTTCCATTGCAGCTTCCGATTGGAGCTGAGGATGATTTTAAAGGTGTTGTCGACCTAATTAACAATAGAGGTATTGTCTGGAATGAAAACGATATGGGAATGACCTTCGAAGAAGTTCCAATTCCTGATGATATGGCCGATGAGGTTGAAGAATATAGAGAAAAGTTGTTAGAAGCGATAGCTGAATATGACGACAATTTGATGGAGAAATTCTTTGAGGATCCAAATTCGATAACAGAAAGAGAAGTATTGGATGCATTAAGGGGTGCTACTTTGGATGCAAAGTTTGTTCCTATGATGTGTGGTTCAGCTTTTAAGAATAAAGGAGTTCAGGCAATGTTGGATGTGGTTATGGAAATTCTTCCGTCTCCATTAGACCAAGAAGCAATTGAAGGAACAAATCCAAAAACAGAAGAAGCTGTCTCAAGAAAACCTTCACCAGACGAACCATTCTCTGCATTAGCATTTAAAATTGCTACAGATCCTTTTGTAGGAAGACTATGTTTTACCAGAGCATACTCAGGTAAATTACCTTCTGGTTCTTACGTTCTGAATACAAGAACAATGAAGAAGGAA
>CEUK01029659.1_pt1 | contig 12288 bp, 9 predicted proteins | sample 356451 | NCBI WGS metagenome assembly CEUK01 (sample SAMEA2622843, study PRJEB7988) | marine metagenome | isolation source: saline water (ENVO:00002010), including
ACATTAATTTCTATTTGAGGACATTGGTCTGCAATAACAGTCATTGTTGGCCCACCAACATAACCAGCTCCAATACAACAAATTCTTTTAATAATTTTCATTTAAAAAATCTTGATATTAAAGGGAGGTTAATAAATTTAATAATCTCTAATAATTTAAAATTTTTAGATTTATTAATTAATCAAAAGGATAACATAGAACAATTTCACTTATAAATCAAGACTAAAATTCCCTTACAAAATAATGATTTAAAGAAAGGTAATTTACACAATAATGGGAATCCTGCATAATGATAAATTTTAAAAGTATTTGGATCAAAATCCATTATTTCTGTAAGCCACCAATACATGTCACTGGATGTCCAAAATCTGACATGTTCACTAGGACTAGATCTCCATTGAAGGGGAAATTTGCCAAGCAATAACCGTAATCTATGCATAATAAATCCTGTATTTGGCACGCTAAAGCATATTAGTGAATTACTTATTCGATACATCTCTAATAATTGCTCCTCACAATTTGGAATATGTTCAATAACTTCGAAAGCCGTTAAAACATCATATTTTCCTTTTTTTATTTGACTAAGATTATTTTTGCTTAAATCAAAAGTATTAAAGTATTTTGATAATTTCTTTAAAGAATATTGACTAATATCTGATGCAACAATATTAGAAAAATTAATTTCAGTATTCTTTAAATCTAATAATTGTCTCCCATCACCTGAACCAAAATCAAATAAATTAATTTCTTTATTATTATAATTTTTATAAAATTCATTAACTAAAATTTGTGTTCTTTGAACCATGAAAGAATTAGGAGTCATATCTTGTACAAATTCATCTAAATTTTTATTTTGACTTCTATCCAACCAATATTTTTCATAATTTATTGAACTTAATTTTTCAACTGATGGATAAATAAAAAGATTTTTTAATTCTATAAATACGTATCGAATTAAAGAGGAAATTTTCATATTATTCTAAATTATCCTTAATTGTATTAACAACATAATTCCAAGTTTTAGGTTTTAGTCCATTTGGCTCGGTACTTAATTTTCCATCAATAACTTTATTTATTAGATCCTTTAAAGCAATATAATCATTTTGATGTATTAAAAAACCATTACCCTTATCAATAGCACAGGTATTACCAGAATTAAAGGATCCCACACTTAGACATCCTGATGCTATAGCTTCATAATGCACAATTCCAAAACCTTCAAAAAATATATCTTCTGAAATAGAAGGTAATATATTTAATTGAGAGGAAGCATATAACTTTGAAAGAGAATCATTAGATATAGTTTTATGTAATTGGTATTTCAAATCAGGAATTTTGTTCAACAACTTACTTAAACCTTTATTTTGAGAAGTATCACTTGTTACTATATTTAGCGAAACTTCCTTGCGTTTAGTCTCTGGTAATGCTTTCAAAGCTTCTATCAAAACAAATAAACCTTTTCTAGGCTTACAATTACCTACAAAAACTAAACGACCCTTTATCTTCTCTATATTTTCTCTTTTGAAATAACTTGTCTCATCATATCCAGATTTAACAATTTTAATTTTGCTATCTTTATATTTTAATTGCAGATATTTTTTTTTTGTAAACTTGCTCATTGCAAAAATCATCTTGCAATTATCCATTGCGATCCTCGAGAGGAAACCTCTTGAAGATAACATTTTGACTGCATAAGTTCCTGCGGAATAAAGAAAATAAGGTGTTCTAAAAAAAAAGTTTGAAATATATGAAGCAAGCGTTAATGTTTCAGGAATTACAATTACATATTTTGGTCTGAAAAATATTTTTGCAAGTGTTACCCGAAGGGAATCTAAAATGATATTAATTATTGTAAAGTCAATATGTGAATTAAAATTTAGACTAAATAATTTTAAGCGTCTTTTAGGATCTTGTCCTTCTAAATAATAAATTCGATAACCTTGATTTTTAAACTCATTAAACAAACCTAAAGACATAGTTAGCCAACCATCATAATTTGTTCTAGAAGTTCCAATTAAAAGTATCTTCTCCTTTTTCATTTTCTCTTTAAAAAAAATTAAACAGTCCTAGGTATGCTGTATAATAAATGAAATTTAAGATCTAAATAAAGCATGATTTTTTTTATTAAAGACTCAATTTAAGTTTAATTAAAATGCTAAATAAAGTATACATATTTTATAAGTTATTAAGCAAAAGGCGTAAAATTCAACTAAATTTTATATTTCTTTCTTTATTAGTTGGAGGTTTATTGGAGAGTTTTACAATATCAATCTCTGTACCTTTTATTTATGTAATTACAAATAGAAATGATTTAACTCAAGTACCATCTTTAGGAGAATTATTTAATTTATTAAATATTATTGAAACACAAGAAATTCTAAAATATGTAACTTTAATTTTTACAGCGGTAATAATTTTCGCATCAGTTTTTAAGCTATTTAATCAATGGTTAATGTATAGGATTTCTGCTGCTATTTGCAGTGATATAAGCACTACTATATTCCGTAATATTATTAATACTCCTTATGAAATACATCTAGCTAGAAATACAAGCGACATTATATCTAAGCTTAATTTACAGGTTGAACAGGCACTTTATCCCTCAGTGATAATAACTTTGCAAATAATTTTTATAATTACGAATGTAATTTTTATTTCATTTAGCCTACTTCTAATTAATCCATTATTAGCTTTAATTTCTACATCAATACTTTTTTTAACTTTTCTATTCATTTCTATTACTACAAAAAAGCGTCTTTTATTAAATAGTAAATTTGTAGCTACTAGTGAAATCAAATTAGTTAAAAATGTACAGGAAAGTATGGGATTTTTAAAAGAAATAATAATTAGTGGTAACTCATTATTATTTACAAAAGATTATGAATCTACAGATAGAGAAAAGAGAAAAAAACAAGCTGAAGCTCAATTTATTTACGCATCACCAAAGTATATTTTAGAAGGGGTAGCATTAATAGGTATTTCCATAATGTCGGTAATAATAATATTTTTTGCAAATGATTCAAAATATGAATTCGCATACATAGGTTCATTAGCTATAAGCTCTCAAAAATTACTTCCTTTTATTAATTCCTTCTTTTCATCTATATCAAAAATGAGAAGTGTAACTTCCCAACTTGATAATATTTATGAATTATTAAATTCCAATAAAGTAAATAATAGCTTATATGACTATTCTAATTTGAAAAGTCTTCCAATAAAAAAAGAAATTAGACTTGAAAACATATCTTTTAAATATAAAACATCAAGGAGATTAATAATAAATAATTTAAATCTGGTAATTAATAAAGGAGAAAAAATAGGAATAATAGGGAAAACAGGTTCAGGTAAAAGTACATTAATTGAACTTATAATTGGTTTATTAAAACCAACTAATGGTGAAATTAAAGTTGATGGAATAAATATTCATAAAAATAAAAATAATCTAATAAAAAGATGGAGAAAGTCAATTAGCTATATTTCTCAGGATTTATATCTTCTAGACAAAAGCATTAGAGAAAATATATCTTTTATCTCAGAAAAAAATCTAATAAGCAATAAGAAACTTGATAAAGTTATTGAGTTGTCTGAGTTAAATCAATTTATAAACCAAATACCAGAAGGAGTTAATACAAAAGTTGGAGAAAGGGGTCTTAAATTAAGTGGTGGTCAAAGACAGCGCATAGGAATTGCTAGATCATTCTTCAGGAATTCTGATCTTATTGTTTTAGATGAAGCGACAAGCGCTATTGATAAGGATACTCAAACTAAGATATTAAAAAACTTAGAAAAGGTATTTAAAAATAAGACTATAATCTTTATCGCACATAGGCTAAACTCCCTAAAAATGTGCGACAGGATATTTGAAGTTAAAAATGGAAATTTAAAAGAGTTAAGTATAGAAGTTTCTTTAGATAACGATGAATTAATTTAAATAATGGATATACAAAATAAATTGTTTTTATCTTCATCAGATCTAATTCAGTTATTTTCACTAATTGCAATAACACTATTTTTATCAATATATATTATTAAATTTATTCTAAAGGATATTAAAAAAGGCATAATTAATAGTTCAATAATTCCAATTTTTGCATTGCCAGTTATAGTTTATTATTTTATTCCTATAATATTCATAGTATTATGTTCAGTTAATAGTCTGTGCTGGTCTATAGAACTAAATTCAAGCGTATTTAACAAAGGACTAGATGTAGTAAATATTTTAGAAAAGTATATTTATCTAAAGTATTTAGTTTTAATGATATCCTCATTAGGAGGTTTTCAAATAGGATTCTTATTATTTAAGAAATACTACAAAAATAAGTTATCGTATTTCAAATTTATAAAGAATTTTAACCTTAAAGAAATAAAAATAAAAAATAAATTAGGCAAAGGAATTTTCTTTAGTTACATATTTTTTTCAATATTTCTCATATTAATAGCAGTACTAAATTCAACGGATCTTTACTATATAGCAAGTTTTGGTAGGTTGTATTCAATCTATAATTTCTTTTTATTTACTCCAGCTATTCTGATAGGCTTTGGTTTAAATAAAATAAAAGACCTAACTTATTTGGGGACTGTTTTAATTTTTAAAGCACTAGTATTAAATATATGCTTAGGAAGAACTTTTCAGTCATCGTACTTATTTCTATTGGGTTTTAGCATTATAAATATAGCTTTTTCATTAAAATTCAAGAAAAACTTTTTTGATTTTTCATCATATAATGTCAATAAGATAATAAAATTTGGCCGTATACTACTATGCACATCATTCTTATATATATTTTTAAATAAATTTATGGAGATTGTGAATGCTATAAATTATTGGACCTTTCAGAATAAACTTTATAAACCACTTGTTTACACCCAAATGATTGGGAGAGTAATTGGAAGTCCAGAAATGGTTTCTAAACATTTTTTAAATTCAATTAATAGAAATTTCCCTATAGAAATTCTTAATTTATTCTTCTCACAATTTCATCCTATTTTATATCCACCATATCTGAGTTCACTTTTACCAAATGAATCACTCAAATGGTATACAAACTTATCTGATAATTTATTAGGTTTAGAAATTAATCAATTTGGGGGGAGTACATTTGGCTCTGGATTAGCATTTTATTCTTATTTCCCTTGGCAGATATCAATAATATTTATTATTTTATTTTCAGCTCTTAATGCTTGGTTACTATACTTCCTAGGGAACAAAATTGAATTAAGTATTCAAAGTAAAACTATGAATCTAGACTATAGAAATTATTTCTTTATTTGTACAATACTTCCATTTAATGAAACATGGGGAGGTTCTTTATTCCCATCAGGCTTGATATGGCTATTAGCGACTCATTATATTATTAGTCAATTTGTAAATTTTTCTAAGAGGCTAAAAATATTGAGTTAAATTAAAATTATTGATTTATAAGTTTTGGAAAACATTTGCATAATTGGGACAGGTATTAGATCAAGATATTATGTATTGCCTGCCCTTTTGAAAAGTAAAAGATTTAAAATTAAACAAGTAATATCTAGAAAGGCTGAAAAAATAATAAAAATTAATGTTTGTAATTCTAAATCTGTTTTTAAAACCCAGACATTAGATAAAGTTGATTTAAGAGAAATAACCTATATATATATAGGGGTTCCCAGTGAAGCAATTAAAAGTATAATTTTTTATTTAATTAAAAAATTCAAATTAAAAGATATAACTCTTCTTATTGATACTCCACCAATAAATATTAAGCATATATTTTTTCTAAGATTTTTTTCAAAATTTAAAAAAGTTATAGTCCTTGAAGATTGGCCGTATTACACTAATCATAATTTATGTATGAAAATAATAGAAAATGATTATATTGGTAAACTCAACCAAGTGATCTTTTTCCATAATAGTTATAAATATCACTCTTTATCAATCCTAAGAAGAATGTTTAAAACTAATTATTTTAGCTTCATATATTCAAAAGGATTTAAATTAGAATTTTCGGAAATAAAAATATTTTCAAAACTTAAACAAATCAGTACTATATTTGATCCCAGAGACTATAATATTGGAAGAACATTAATCATTGGTTCAAAAGGGTTTATTAGCGACTATAAATTAGATTCAATAAATAAATTTAATAATAATTTCCTTATTAAATATAAAAACTCTAATGAATATTATGATGGAATTGAGCTATATAAAAACGATAAAATCTATGAATCTTATCTACTAAAAGAAAGTTATAAACTTCGAACTAAAGAAAAAAATTCAGAGATACAAAATAAAATCAAAGTTGATGCTTTAGATTATTTTATCAAATCAATTCCTCAGAAAGAATTTCAGAACCATTATGACTTAGAGAAAGGGATCTATGACTATATTTGCTTTTACTTTGTAGATAAAATAGGGTTATTTATTGATATCCCATTACCCTTTTTCAAGGTTTCAATTCTAGGTATAATAATTAAAATTCTTTTGATATAAATATGCTTTATGATCTAGAAAAAATAAACAAAATAGATAAGTTTAAATATGATGTAATCTTAGTAGGAGCAGGAGCCTCTGGTTTAATATGTGCAAAAGAATTATCTAATAAAAAGCCAAATATAAGGATTGCCATTATAGAATCTGGTGGTCTAAGAAAAAACAAAAAAATTAATAGTTTAGATTCTAATATCTCCACCAATAAATCTATTAATTTTAAAGATTCAGTCGCTCGTTATTATGGAGGAAAGACAAACCTTTGGGCAGGAAGAATATTAGGTATAGGAGAAGAAGAATTACAATCTTGGCCCATAGATAAACAAGAACTATTATTTTGGAGAGATGCGGCCATGAAACATCTTATAAATGACTACTCAATAGATGATCTTTATGATAATTCAATTGAACTTGCTAAGAAAACATATTTGGGAACTTTGCTTGATTCTGGATTCCAGATATGTCCAAGTATATTGTTAAGACCTAAGGTCTTCCGCATTAATTATGGAAAATATTCAAATATTGATTTATTTATAAATTCTACGGTCGTCAAATTAAATAAAGCTAAAAGCCAAGACAAAATAATAAGTTTATTCGCCTGCTCATCTATTACCGGTAGGAAATTTAAATTCAAAGCCAATCAATATATCTGTTGCAATGGTGGAATAGAGGTTGTAAGACTATTATTTCTTTCTTCAAAAAATAAATCTATTGGTCTTGCTAATAAAAGTGGAAATATAGGTAGAAATTTTTCCGGCCACCCAAGAGGTGTTGAAGGTATTATAAAACTTAATAAGAAAATAAATTTTGATAGTAACTTTATAGTTAATCCAATAAATCATAAGAAAGACTTTAAATTAGAGTTTGGCCTTGAACTAGATACAGATTTCTGCAGTAAAAACAAAATTTCAAAGAGTAGGATATGTTTTAATCCTTTAATAATTGAACTTCATAGTAAGTTTTTTTATTTTATAAATAAAGGATATATAAATAAAAGAAAAAAAATAAATAACCTAGGAATAAAAGAATTTAATTTTATGATGGGATTTTTCTTCTATGTTCAATTGAAATTAAAGAAATTATTCAAATTACCTAGAGAAACAGCATATTTAATTGTCTCAAATTACGGTGCAAGTTCTTTAAATAAAAATAGTAAAGTTTATCTTGGCAAAGATAAAGATTACCTTGGATATGAGAAAGCTATAATAGATTGGCAAATTTCTAAAAAGGATAAGGAAAGCCTTAAACTTACTCATAAAAATTTATCAGAAGTACTAAAAAAAAGAAACTTAGGAGTTTTGCAGTCGAAGTTATTAGAAACAAAAGAAAAATGGAATATATGGGGCGGAAGCTCACACTTTATGTCGACGACCGTAATGAGTAAATCACCTAATCATGGAGTAGTTGATATAAACTGTAAGGCACATGATTTAAAAAATTTGTATATTGTTGGACCATCAATATTTCCAACTCCTTATTTCTCAAATCCTATTTTATTCATTATTTTATTTAGTCTAAGGTTAGCAAATCATATAACAAAACTTTATAAATGATTTAACTTTTCATATTCACCAAAAATAAAATCTTCTCCTTTCTTATATAATTCATTAGGTCTATAAAGCCAGTATCTTTTTGAATTTATAAATTTATCCATAATAAAGTTTTCTTTCCCATACCAAAAAGGAATTATAGGGAAAACAATTAAATCTATTTCTATATCTAAATTATCTTCGATATTTCTATCTTTGATATATTCTTTACCTTGTGAATCTACTATGGGATCATAAAAATATAAACAGAATCCATTGTTCTCAAGATATTCTGAAAGTAATAAAGAATGTGAATCTCTAGTATCTCCTACAGGAGGATTTGACTTAAATCCTAATCCCATTATTAAAATATTTTTAACCTTAAATTTCTCTGAGATTTTTTTTATATCATCTATAGCAATTTTCAAAACTTTATTATTCATATTTCTTGCATGAACAAGAAATTCGCATTGATCTTTTGACTCAAAAGAATCACTTAAAATATGAACATCTTTACTTAAGCAGGGACCTGAGACTGGACCAGGTTTTAACTTAGGAAATCTATCATAATTTTGAGATGCTAATTTATCAACTCTTGATAAATCAAGTGATAATGATTTACACAGCATGGATATCTGATTTGAAAAAGCAAAATTATAATCCCTATAAGTATTACAAATTAACTTCGCTAATTCAGCCTCTTGATAATTTTCCGTAAATAATAATCGCACTTTAAAATCTCGAAATATTTCTTTAGAAATTTCTTTTGCATTTCTATTTTTGCAGGCAATTATCTGTGGTATATTAAATAGTTCCCGAATAGCATTTCCTTCTATGGTTCTTTCGGGTGCATAAATAATATCCATTTCACTACCATAAGTTTCATTTAAAATATCTGCGAATCCAACAGAAATAGTGCTTCTTAATATTACAAATTTGACTTTATCTTCAACGCACTTTGCAAAGATATCTAAGATTCTTTCTTTATAAAGATCTCCAGAACCATTTACTATATTGGAACCAACAGTTATAAAAACAACTTTAGAATACCTTACCTTATCTACATTGGTATAGAAAAACAATTTACCTTTTTCAATCCCCTCATTAATATATTGAGATATCAAAGGTTCTTTAATATCTGTAATGCCTTTTCTTAAATTCCTAATAAGATTATTATTTATGTCAAAACAATTAATCATATGGTCTTTCCTTGATAATGCCAAGGCTAATGTTAACCCTACATATCCTGTACCAATTATACTTATCTTCATTTGATTAAATCTACTTCTCGAGAGTACCAGTCAACAAGTTCAACTAACCCATCTTCTAATGATACTTGTTCCCATTCATTGCCTATTGCAGATATTAACTTTCTTAGATCTGGGCATCTTCTACTAACACTTCCTTCAGGAGCCGGTTTTTCAATTAATTGGCCTATATTATTCGAAATAGACATTATCTTCTCAGCACATTTATTAATTTTGATCTCTCTAGAAGAGCCAATATTAAATATTTGTTGAGTTTGTGATGTATCCATTAACAAAACCAATGCTCTACAGCAGTCCATTATATGACAAAATGATCTTGTCTGATCTGCACCGAGTATTTCATAATTATTATTTTTAATTTTTCTTATAAAGTCTGTAAAAAAGTGATTTAATCCCATCCTTATTCCGTAAATATTATGAACTCTAGCAATTATAAAATCTAATTTATACTGAAATCCAGCAGCGAACAAAAGATACTCACCATAAGTTTTTGCGCATGCGTATGACCAACGTGGATTTTCATGAGAACCTAAGGATAAAAGGGAATCTTCATCAGAGGGAATATTAACTATACCCTTTATGACACTATTCGCATAACTTTCAGATGAACCTGTATAAAGTATCTTTGTTTTAATATTATTTTCAACAATAAAATTAATCAAATTTATTGTTGGTAAAGATGAATTTAAGATAACTGAGTAAGGTTTACTATAAAAATTTTGGGTGCCGTTAAATGCCGCTAAATGATAAATTTTTGATGTTGATGACAATTTTTCGCCACATTTTGATTGAAAGTCTTGAATTGATTTCATATCGCAATTAATATAATCTATTCCATGTTTATCGAAATCATAAATTGCGGACCTTTCACCACCTCTTATATTATTATCTATTCCAGTAACCTTATAACCAATATTAGAAAGGAAAATTGATAAATGATAACCAATAAATCCACATGCGCCAGTAACTAAAACATTATTTTCTTTCATTTTCAAATATTAATAAGTAATTCAAAATAAATAGATCAGTAATATATTATCAAATATTTAATATCAAAAATTACTTATAATTTAACTATGTAATATTAATTTTCTAATCAAAATGAAATTAATGATATTTAATCTTTCTACTGATGAAAACAATACTATCCTCAGTTTTACAACAGAATGGATAGATGCCCTTTCCAAAAACTTTGAGGAAATTTATGTAATAACAATGCAAGAAGGTAAGCACAATTTCAATGAAAAAGTAAAAGTTTTTGAGATTAAAAAAGGCAACTTAAGAATTATCAGATTTTACAGAGTAATTATCAATATCTTATTAAAAAATAAAATTGGTGCTTGCTTTGCACATATGACACCTCTTCAGCATAATTTAGCCTATCCACTCCTTTTTCTTTTTAACATAAAAACTCTTCTTTGGTATGAACATGGAAAAATTACAAATACATTGAGAATTGCAAGAAAATTATGCAATAGATCTATATCAGCAAGTCCTAGTAAATTAAGCTCAAGAAGAAAAAATTTTGTCACTGGTCATGGAATAAATACAAAACTATTTTATCCAAAGCCTTGGAAATCTAATAAAAAGGAATTTCAAATTAAATATGTTGGGAGAATATCAAAGATAAAAAGAATTGATATTATTTTAAAAATTATGAAGGAACTTAATTCTCTAAATGGAATTAATTTTTCATTAAAAATAATTGGTGATGTAATAAATAATAGTTCAAGAGATTATTATAATTCTTTGAATAATTATATTAATTCTCATAATATCGGAAATAAAATAATCTTCTCAAAAGGATTAAATCGTATGGAATTAAATAAAGAATATAATCAAGCTGATCTTATTGTTAGTACAAGCGAAACAAATAGTTTAGATAAGGTATTATTAGAAGCAATGGCTTGCGAGACATTAATACTTACAAATAATCCATCTTTTTCTTCGATTTTAAGAAATAAATTAGTATCAGATTGTTATTGCGAAAGTAAAGAAGTAGAAGAACTTAAAACTATAATCTTAAAATTTGCATATATGCCAACAAATCAGAGGGAAAATATTTGTAAAGAACTAAGAAATATTATTTTAAAAGATCATTCTTTAGAAAAAACAATTAGTAAGATTAGCTCTCATTTGTATGAGATATCTTCTAATGGCTCAATAGTTTTTTCTTAAAAATCAGAAAATATTTAAAAAAAAATTAGCCAAAGCTTTTCATTAAAAAAATCGATGTGTACTTAATGATAAAGTAAAACATAAGTAAATGATAATTTATGAATCCAATATTAATTACTGGGGCAGCTGGTTTTATAGGCTTTCACTTAGCTAAGAAACTTATCAGAAATGGTTTTGAAGTTATTGGAGTGGATAATATAAATGATTATTATGATTTAAAACTAAAATATTCGCGAATAGATTTGATTAAAGAGATCTCAAAAGAAGTAGGAATTAAATTTATATTAGAAAAAACAAATCTAGAGGATACCAATAGAATTAATGATATCTTTAAAAAATATAAACCTTCTATAGTTTATAATTTAGCCGCCCAAGCAGGTGTTAGATATTCGTTAACTAATCCTTCTTCATATATCCAATCAAATATTGTTGGTTTCAGTAATATTTTAGAAGCTTGTAAGAAAGTAAAAGTTGAAAACTTAATATATGCCAGTAGCAGCTCAGTATATGGCGGGAACAAGAAAATGCCTTTTGAAGAGAGCCAAAACGTAGATCATCCTGTAAGCTTATATGCTGTAACAAAGAAGTCTAACGAATTAATGGCTCATTCATATAGTCATCTATATAATCTGCCAGCTATTGGCCTAAGATTTTTTACTGTTTATGGTCCGTGGGGTAGGCCTGATATGGCACTGTTCCTATTTACTAAACAAATTATAAATAATCAACCGATAAGTGTATTTAATAAGGGAGATATGGTTAGAGATTTTACATATATAGATGATATAGTTGAAAGCCTTTTCAGGTTAAAAGATAAACCTGCTTCCCCAAATAATAGTTTTAATTATAA
>CEUK01036634.1_pt1 | contig 12284 bp, 7 predicted proteins | sample 356451 | NCBI WGS metagenome assembly CEUK01 (sample SAMEA2622843, study PRJEB7988) | marine metagenome | isolation source: saline water (ENVO:00002010), including
CAGTATTGTGTCTATCAAATCTATGACCACTAAATATCAAGATAATGGTGTGGTTATTGGAGAGAACTCACATTTCAGCACTTACCAGTTGGATGCACAATTACACGACCGGCCATTGCAGATTGGATTAGGTTCGGTAGCATACGCACTTGATTTTACCGCTGCAAATACAAACCCTAGTTACAGTGATGCGTCCGGAACAGGAACACTGTACTATCGAGCAAATCAAAATCTAGACATTGCTTGTGACACTAGTTATGATTTCATCATGACAAAGGTGAAATTTACTGATATGTCAGATAATCCTGTTGAAGCAATAATTAATGTAAATACTTTTGAGTTTATTAGTAATGAAAACGGAGAAGTTTTCCTTCCACTAATCTCTGAAGGCTCAATTGTTGTCGCAACAGTATTGAGTATTGGAATAAGCCAATCGCTTGGTGGTGGCATAGAGGGACAAATAGTCAAGATTCCGCTAATTCCTAGCGGCGACTGGGTCATCTCCGGCGATCAGTCAATTACCTTACAATCCTTGGTCGGTAGTCAAACTCTAACTGGTAATTTAGTAATCGAAAATAATGCGGTTTTGCAAATTACTGATTTGGATTTATCATTAGCAGCTGGGAAATCGATTGTACTGCGAGATAATGGTCAAATAATAGCGCAAAATTCTTCTCTAACCGCCGATGAGATTTTCGTAAATGATTCCAGCACAATCGTTGGAAATGATGCCTCACAAAATCTTCGTATTCAAGCAACAGTTCAATGGAATTGCGTCGGGCAAACTAATATTCGCAATGTGTTGTTCATGCAGCCATTAACTCTAGGTTCGGGGTGCCATCTAACAATCGAAAATGGTGAAGCCAATGGTCAATTAACAGTTCCAACCGATTCATCCTTCACCGTAACTTCCTCACTTTTTATCACGGTTCTGGATGCGGGATTACCGGTTAGCGGAGCTATTGTCCAATTCAAGGGCGCTAATTATTACACTGATACTTCAGGTGAATTAATCATTCATTCCACCGCACGACGAGTTGATAGTAATGGTGACGTGTCGGGTAGTAACGAAAATATCTTACTAATACTCGATAATTTCAATGAATTGATAACTTGGGACACGGCAAAATCAAAAACTCACCAATTCATTGTTTCATCTCTAGACGTAAATGATATTTTAGATAGTGATGTGACCCTTGAATCAAGATGGAGTCCGTATTACTTACAGCAAGATATGACAATCCCGTTGGGTAAAACATTCAGCATTACGGAAGATGTTTCGGTAAGAATTGCTGACGGAGTGACCATCACAATTTTGGGGGCTTTTGAGGCAAATTCAGCAGTTCTATCGTCAACCGGATTAGGCGACAGATGGTCAGGTATAGTCATGCAATCTCAATATGCTAGCCTGCATCTTGATGGAACGACATTACTCGAGGCTTCGCCCACAATCACCTATGGCGGCGGAGAGCTTATGGTCAATGATGGGCTTATATCTCGGTCATCCTCATCCCGTGCGCTAATCGAAGTAAACGAGCAAGCTGGCGGGAGTTTTAGTTTAACTAATATGCAACTCATTGATGCTAGTGGGGCTTGTATTGATGTTATAGAATCAACTATCCCATTACACATTTCCGATGTGGAATTTTATGCTTGTAATGGTCCTTCAATAAGGGCAGAAAATGCCCATGTAGCCATTGCTGACATCATTATTGGCGAGGCCTCTTCAGATGGATTTGTGCTCTCCAATGTCAACGGGAGTATCGAAAATATCAACGCGATACAATTCAATGGTGCTGGCAATATCATGAAATTAGCTTATATCAATGCGGATCTATTGATTAGAAACATCACCGGGACAACCGGGGGCTCACCCGCTATAGCAGGTGCAAATAACCGGGCATTGAACATTGATTCGATTAATCTAACAGGTGCGCCGGGCATAGATTTCGATTCGTCCTCAGGAACTCTGTCAAACATTAATCTAGTTGGTAACGGCTTCGGCACTGCGCTAATTAGTCATCATGGACGCTATTCGAATTCTTTGAGCATACACAATCTTGACATCTCTAACTATGCCGTCGGCATTGATTTACATGCTGATGGGCCTGATACAACTGCTCCACTAGTAATTACTGATGCTGTTATTTCAGCATCGAACTCAGTATCAGCAGAAGATTATCCTCTGATATTGAATAAGGCAATTATCACGGGTAATATAGAGATAAGTGGGGCAGTAAATGTCGATTTTATTGATTCAGATTTAAGTGATGAAATTTCAATTTATGATGGTGCTAGTGCTAGTTTATATCAAAGTATTACGTTTACTGCTAAATATCAAGACATCACTAAACCAACGACGTTTGACATTTCGTTATTATACTCTGATGGGACTTCACAGAGTATTGTAGTTGAGGATATTGAGGCAAAATTAGCAGTAAAGTTAGCAACAAACTATGAACAATCATCTACTAATGTTATACTTCAATCACTTGAGGTAGTAGCTAATTCAGTTGGTCACCCACCGGAAACACAATCCTTGACGTACAGTGAAATAATACATCTAGAGTCTGCAATATTATTTACCCTGAGAGATAACCAACCACCTCAGATTAATGCAGTCTCACCGAGCCAATTTGATATTATCATGCAAACAATACCATTTGAATCAAGCATTAATGCTACCGACGATTATGATAATCCTTCGCAGTTGAGTTACCAATGGACAATTACTGATAGTACGGGCAGTGAGGTACTTTCGGCTTCATCAAGTGATTACACCAAATCAATCACTATCGCGTTACCGGGTAGTTATTTGTTGAGGGTAGTGGTAACCGATTCCTTCCAAGCCCAAGCCGAGGAAATAGTCCCAATCGAGGTTATATTACTCGATTCTGATGGTGACTATCTGTCTACCTGTGATGATACAACCTGGTTTGACTTAGCTGCAAGTCGCTCATGTGGTCCCGATGTTTATGATGATGATGATGATAATGACGGAATCATCGATTCACGGGATGAATGGCCGCTCGACCCTTGTGCGTGGCAGGATAGCGATGGCGATAGGCAACCAGACAACCTGAATTGCCCAGATGGAGTACTATCTAATTTATTTGAGGATCAAGATGATGATGGCGATGGAATTCCGGATACGTTAGAGGGTTCAACTAGCGATTCAGAGGATTCATTTGATTCTGTAACTTTAATTCTAATAGTGATTGGCATTTTCGTAGTTGTGTTATTTTTGCGACGCACGAGACAGGGATTGCAGGAGTGATATGATTGTCATTGGTTAATTTACCGTCACCGGAATCATTTGCCCTACTGGTAATTATCATTCTTGCCAGCATAGTACTTTGGGACGCTTTCTGGCTTACCAAGCAAAATCGCGATGTCCCTAATTTTGGAGAACTACCCGGCGGCGGGTTTGCATGGGCGAGTGAGGGCGCTCATGAAGTAATCCGGCAGTGGGGTAATCTATTCTCCATGGCGGCGATGATGAGTCTCCCATGGGCATTGATTTCTCTGTCAAAAACACCGATAGTATATGCTATTGTTTGGGATATTTTACTCGGATTGCACATCATTTATCTGTTGGTTCCAAAACGATACGCGGTTACTTCTACTCACTTATTTGCCGATGGACAAAGATATGAATGGGCAAAATTACGATTGGCAAAAAAACAACCAAAGCGAAGAATCATGTTACTGCGTAAAGGCTGGGGGGTATTTGGTCCACTGCCACTCGGTGGTAGTTACCATGATTTGGAGCAGGCAAAACATGCCATTGTACGATTTTATCAGGAAGATAACGAGTCTGAGTAACCGCTATGACCAATAGTCGAATTGTACTGGAACAAGCATGGAATGGACTAGAAGTGACGAAGATTTGTTGGTAAGGATAGATCCAGGTGAAGAAATTCATACATCATTACAGAAACTTGCTGATGAGGTTGGGTTTAATGCCGCAGCCATCACCAGTGGCATAGGAAGAACTCGCAACAATGTTTACGGTTACATGAACAATGACGGAGTTTACATCAAACGTGAGCTTAACACTCCGTCAGAACTAGTTAGTCTATCGGGTAATATTGCTCGAACACAAGATGGAAATGCTTTCACTCACATTCATTGCTGTTGGTCTGACGATGACAATGATGTCCACGCCGGACATATGTTCTCATCGACCGTTGCAGTGGTCGCAGAGATTCACCTTAGGATAATGTCGCAAGCGATTATGACACGTTGTCCATTAGCCGATGTTCAACTTCTAGGACTGCAATTTTCGTGATATTCAAAGCCTATGACTGAAGTGGTTGAACATGGCCGAGAAGAGTAGAATTGAGGAACTCTCAGCGGCGCTTCGCTATCATCGCGAGTTGTACTATAATCACTCAGCTCCCGAGATATCAGATGCGGATTTTGACCGATTGTGGGATGAATTAAAATCACTTGACCCCGATAATTCTGTCCTCCATGAAGTCGGTCCAGAACCACTACCAGGCACAGTGAAGGTAGAACATATGTTTCCTATGAGATCATTAGACAAAGGTACAACAGATCAAGACATTACTCACTTTGTCACCCAGTCGACATTTGGCGGCACCCAGTATCTTGCACAGCCAAAACTCGATGGGTCGGCACTATCCCTAGAGTATGTGGCTGGCAATCTTCATCGAGCGGCAACAAGAGGTAGTGGCGAAAGAGGCGAAGATGTCACATTGAATGCGAAATTAATAGCTAACATTCCGCTTAGACTCAATATTGCTGCTGATTGCCATGTTAGAGGAGAGGTGGTAATGCCACTGGCGGTATTTGAAGAAAAATATCGCACTGTGTCACCCAATCCACGTAACTTATGTTCTGGTGCACTAAGGCAAAAGCATGGTGACGGGAAGGCTGATGCTGCAGATTTGGTATTCTGTGCTTATGATGTTAAATTTGTCAATGAGAGGCCTACAGCAACTAATGATAGTGAGTTATTGTCATGGCTGCAAAAAGCAGGTATCGAGCCAGCGCCATGGACCGTATTCAAATCGGATACGCCACATCTTGAAATGATTGAACACACGAAAGAGTGGTCGAAAAAACGCAGTGATTTCGAATATGAAATTGATGGCATTGTCTTCAAACTAGATGATTTACAACAACGGGAAAACCTCGGTATGACCGCTCACCACCCCCGCTGGGCGTTGGCGTGGAAGTTCCCACCCGAGGAAGCAACCTCTGTATTACTCAGCGTTGATTGGCAGACCGGTAGAACCGGCAATGTAACTCCAGTTGCTAGAATTGCTCCACAAAGTGTCGGGGGCGTCACAGTGGAAAATACCACACTGCATAATCCAGGTGAGGTTGCTAGATTGGGCGTTAAAATCGGCGACAAAATCCTGATTGTTCGGCGTGGCGATGTTATACCAAAGATCGAACAAAGTCTGGGGAGGGCAAAACCGGAAGATTTAGCCGGTAGGAGTCACGCTGATGGGTCCAATTTTTCCCACCAGCTGCCGCCCGAACAAGCGATTGAAATTCCGCGTAGTTGTCCTGCATGTGATTATGAACTAGTATCTGAGGGGGCATTCCTAAAATGTTACAACATGCTTTGCGAAGCGAGAACCAGTCGGTCAATACTCTATTGGTGTCGTGCGTTAGAGATGACGGAATCGGTGAAAAATTGGTCGAACAATTACTTGATGCTGAGCTAATCTCCTCAATTGCTGGGCTTTATTTATTGACCCAAGAGCAGTTAACTAGTCTTGAAAGGATGGGCGAAAAGTCGGCGCAGAATGTGTTGTCCGAATTGGTTAGGACCAAGCAGATGACGCTTGGTAAATTCATCCATGCGCTTGGCCTGCCGGGAATAGGGCCGGAATTAGCATCATTATTTGCTAGTCACGTCAAGACGCTTACAGGTATGTTAGACTGGCTGAGCGATGCTCATGCCGAGTTAGGGGATGACAACTTTGGCGTAGAACTTGACGAAAATGGTAAACCACACAAATCAAATGCGGCTATTAGAGGTCTTTGCCAACATGATGGGATTGGCGAAAAAGTTGCTCTTCAAGTTAGGGATGGATTGGAATTGAGGCGTTCGTTGATATCTGAATTATCGGGTCATCTACAACTAGATGAGGAGCCTCAGATAGTTTCTACAGGTAAGTTTGATGGCATGACCTTCTGCATAACAGGAACTCTTAGCCAACCTCGTAAAGCGATTCAACTCATGATTAAATCACTTGGAGGCAAGGTTGTGAGTTCAATTTCAGCCAAATTGGATGTCTTGATAGCTGGGGAGAACGCTGGCTCAAAATTGGCCAAGGCTGAAAATTTGGGGATAACCGTATGGGATGAAGAATTATTAGAAACAGCAGTAGAAAACCCGCCACATTCATCCAAAACTCCGCAATCAACCGAAGATCATCCTTCTAATAAAGCGCAAAAATCTCTTCTAGACTTCTAATCGCGCTTGTTTACGGATTTATCACAAAATATTCAATAGTGGAAGGAATTAGTAGGAGTATGGGTCAGCGCAGAGCCATCACTGCATTATCGGTGGTAGCACTGCTTTTGCTGGTACCCGCAATTCAGGGTTACAGCAGCGGTGTCTACAACCGCGCTTCGGGTTGTAACTGCCATTCCCAATCCGGGTCCAACCCAGCAAGCGTCGGGATTTCTGGACTACCGTCATCTTATGACGCAAATAACTTGTATCAGCTTACAGTATCAGTGAACGGTGGAGTTTCAGGCTCAGATGGGGGCTTTTCTCTACAAGTTAACAAAGGCACATTGAGCACCGGGTTTGGGGCAATGCTGGTCAAGGTCAACAATCAAGGCACCAGCGCAACTCATACTGCTACAGGCAATAATTACCGTTCGTGGAGTTTTGAATGGACTTCACCATCAGCAGGTTCGGGCTTGGTCACCTTTAGTGTGGCAGGTATGACTGCAAACGGAAATGGCGGAACTAGTGGCGATAGATGGATAACTAGTACGATTCAACTCCCAGAAAATATACCGGCAAATAACCCACCATCGGCATCCAATGTTTTGTTAACTCCAACCGATGCCAAAACCACGGATTCTCTCGCTCTTAGTTACTCTTACAACGACCCCGATGGCGATGCAGAATCAGGTAGCGAGATTACCTGGTATCGTGATTCTCAAGCGCTACCTCAAGGGTCTATATCGGGACTGACAGTTCCTGCCAGCCAAACGCAAAAGGGCCAGGAATGGTATGCTACGGTAAAGCCGTACGATGGTAGTGATTACGGAGCTTTGGTAACAAGTAATAGCGTTATTATCGAGAATTCTCCACCTACTCTCTCGATGCCGACAATTTCCCCTTCATCCCCTGAAGAAGTGGATGATTTAACAGTCAGTTACACGGCGTCCGATGACGATCAGGAATCGCTCACTACGACAACTAGATGGTATCTAGATGAAACCCTGATTTCAGAATTCAATGACGATTTAACCGTTCCGTCGATTGCAACCCGCACGGGTGATGAATGGCGTGTTGAGGTTACGGTTTCCGATGGAGACGATGCAGTAAGTCGTTCTTCACAGATAATCACCATTGGTGACGTTGTTGAACCAAATAATCCTCCAGAGGTTATTTCGCCCAGTATCAACCCAAGCCAACCAACTACAATTGATGAATTGCAGCTGATATATTCAACGCAAGATTTGGATAATGATCAAATTACTGATACCGAAATCGAATGGCGAGTAGACAATGTTCTCTTCGCTCAGAATACGGCTACGGTTCCTTCATCAGCAACTCAAAAAGGCCAAACCTGGCAAGCAAAAATACGCGTAAACGATGGAATGGATTGGTCAATCTGGTCAATTATTGAAGTATCAATTGACAATTCACCACCTGTCACAGAGTCAATTACCATCACCCCAACGGAGATTTATACCGATGATTCAGTATCTGTAACCTACGAATATAGTGATTTGGACAACGATGAGTCAGTCAGTCCACTGATAGTGTGGTCAAAGAATGGTTTTCAACAGCCATTACTTGATGGCGTAAACCCACTGCCTGCAGAGTATACAAGCAAGGGGGACATATGGGAGGTATCAGTCAGAGCATATGACGGGGAATCATTTAGTTCCAACACTCAACAAACAACTTTTACGGTAGAAAACAGTCTACCAACAATTAGTATCAATGAACTCCCTGCAAACATTTCTTTTGTCCAATCAGAGCTACTTGGTTTGGAGGTCGTCCCTGAATTTAGTGATTTAGACGATGACCAGATAAATAGTACAATTCATTGGCAGAGAAATGGGTTTAGAGAAGGTAGTTTGGATAATGCGACTTTTGTACCAGCAGCATATTTTGGTGCTGGTCAAACTTGGACCTTGTTAATCTCCTACCATGACAATGATGGGCCAATACAACAAGAATCTTGGACTATTGCGGTAGATAATCTTCCACCTAAAGCAATCTTTAATGTTCAAACAAATAATTTATGGCGTGGTGAAATAATCACCCTCGATGCTAGTGACTCATTTGATTTGGATGGGGTAGTGAAAAATCATCTATGGCAGTGGCAAGATAGTGAAGGCAATTCGGGGGCCTCGTCCGGCACAATTGCTGAAATAATTGGCTATGGCATAATAACAGTTACACTTACTGTTGAGGACGACCTTGGATTAACCGATACCGTGAACGACATCATTGTAACCACACAAGGGCCCCGAGTGACAGAACTCACTGCCTCAAATGAGGAGTCTACAGTACTGTTATCGTGGCAGTGGTCAGGTGGCCCAGTCGATTTCATTGTACTGCGTAATAATGAGCAGATTGGCATATCTACAGAGCAATCATTCGAAGATCAACCCTTGGTTGGTGGTGCGACTTCTTACACAATAACCCCAGTGGTTGAGGAGCAAAACTTACGAGAAGGGTCGATGACAATTACCGATTTCGAGGTGTCACTATCAATTGACACGAGCAATCAGGTCTCAGAAACTGGAGGACTTATATTGAGTTTGATATTTATTTTCTCTAGCTTTGCCGTAATATCACTTAGTTTACTTGACAGGAGGAAATGAAGTGAAACGAATTCCCATGTTACTTGCGATAGTCGCACTGCTTTCCTTTTCCTCCCTCAGTGGGGCAAACCCAGGCGGAGTTGGCGATGGTGATTTCGATATGCAGTGTGGCGGTGCTTGTCACGGGGACTCATCACAAAACCAGACCTCACCGGCACTGCTTGAACTGACGTTAGACAGCACCGCTTATGTCGGATTACCAGTTTCTGTTACTGCATCCGTTAGCGGAGTGCAGTTCTCATCATCCGATACCTTGGGATTATTTTTGATCACAGATACTACAGGTCACAGCGACCTGCCAGAAGATGCAGGATGGGCAGTACTCTCAGATGTGAACGGCGGCGATAATAATTATGTGGAATTAGAAGCCTCGTCGCTAAACAGTGAGTACAGTCTCTCATGGACCCTCAAACCAGATAGTGTAGCGCCAACAAATTTTTATCTCTCAATCCATCATGGTGGAGAGAATAAACCGTTCTTTGGGATTAGTCAACCTCTTTCGATAACGCCACAACTAGTTCCTGACAATCTTCCAAGATTGGCGAGCGATTATGAGCCAAAAATAGCTCGTGACTTGGGAGTTAATACTACAGTAACGGTTACTACGCTAGATGTGGAAGAGATGAACATTCAATGGCGTCTTATCGATGGCGAATCCGTCTTTATCAGCGCCACTAAAACCGCTGACAATATGTGGGAGTTTGAACTGCCAGCAGCTTTACAACCCTCAATCATCGAGTGGCGTGCGACCTTGATAGGCGATGGGCCTAATCAAGTAACTCCGTGGTTTAGAATCGCTGCACAGGAGCCAGCACTTGAAGTAAATCAATCGCAAGTATATCTGCAAGCACTTGCTTTGAGCCTATTCTTTGTTGGTTTAGTATTGAATCTTCACAAAAAGTTCAACTCTAGTGCGCAATCAAGAATTATTGAACAAGTTGAACAATCAACAATGGTAAGCGAAGGACCGCCGCTACCAGAGGGTGGATTGCCCGACGGATGGACGATGGAACAATGGAAATGGTATGGCAATGAGTACTTGGAGGACTTGCAATGATTTCATCTGCAACATTTCACGTCATAACTACAGAACTAGTTGTTGGCTCTTTTGCTATGGCCGGTGTATGCTTTTTTGTCAAAGCGTTACAAAGTTTTAATGTCTTGAACTCTGAAAAAAGCTCACAAGTTTGCGACATCGTTGGTCATTTTGCTCTTGGGTTTGGGCTTATTGCAACTCCATTTGCTATCGCGTCAGGAATTTCATCATCCCCTGGCTCTGATGTTTCCTCTCCGCTTTTAGTCAACAAGATATTTCTGTCCATGATTGCAACCGGGCTTACAATTGCTGCGATTTATGCAAGGTACAGCATTGGCGAGCAAATTTGGGCGAGTAAACTCTCTTCAGTGACCCAATCATCTACAGGACTAGCGGCTAGTGGTTTCATGTTGCTAACCGCTTCAGCAGGAGGTAAATTTACTAGAAATGAGTCTTTAGTCGACATACTGAATTTGCCTTATGATACTATTTTACTGATGCCATCTTGGGCTTCTGGCGTTATTTTAGTGATTGGGTTAGCTACTACTGTACTCGCAGTGCTAGGTTTAAGAGGCCGTTCAGCCGTACAGCATTGAATTACTGGGCTGAGCATCAGTACCAATGTTTGCACCATCCATCATCGCTTGTAGTTGCGATTCCAAAAACTCAGCCTCTTCGATGAGTGGTTCATGAGGTAGATTTATTGACGGTAGTAAATTGTTTAGATTCTCAATCAGCGTTGCTGCCGCGCGTGCATCAGGGAAGCGTGGATCAGCCTCAACCATAATCGACATTATGTCGAGTCCTCTTCGTCTAGCTTCTCCGAGAATTGATGCATTTATTCCTTTGATGACACCCTGTTGAAGCAACGGGACATTCATCTCCTCTAGTCGCTTACGGCTCTTGTCATTTGCCCCGATACCAACAACATCTATTCCCTCAGTATCCTCATAATCGACAACTGGCTCATTGCCGTTCAAGTTACCTTTCATTCCGTGTTTAGCGAACGCGTCAATAACTACGCCAGCGACAATTTTTTGCTCTTTGGACCATTCAAACATCGCCCAAACAATATCGTGAGCCAATGCTTCAGGAACTACTAATTCACTCATCAGTAAAATTACTTGATCGCAGCCTTCAATCGTACACTTTGGTTTGCCAGCATAGGCTCTGATTGGCGGTAAAGGGACGCCTTTATCGACTAATGTAAGAGCAGGTAAGCGTGGATCTATGACGCCGCCAATAAACTCCAATTCTAGATGGTCGATTAAGAAATGCGCAACGACACTCGAAACCATACCAACACTTGGAAAGCAGGCCACAACAAGCGCATTTTCAGTCGACACTTCCGCATTAATCTTGACTCTAGGCCCTTCCATACAAACACCTATCGACTTTTGATGTATGAACTCTCGCATCGCTTGTTATGTCGGTGGTTTGATGATGTTTATGGTATAGGGCAATATATGGCAGATGGCGATGGGCACGAACAAGTGAGCCACATGATATCTCCATCGTCATGGAATCGTTTCGAAACCTGCCCAAGAATGTACTGGTTGAGTCGCCAAAAACTTCCAAGAAAAGCAGGCATGGCAGCATCTTTAGGTACCGCAGTCCACGCATCTGTCGAGGATCTACTTCAGGAAGATTATTCTCATATTGGCAATTCTCAAGATGGTTGGTTGCCAGATGAAGGCGAGAGGTTGCTTAAGGTCCGCTGGGAAGAGGAAAAGGCGATTTTCCATGCAACACCTCGAAGGCCTCAATGGAAGGAAGACAAATGGAAGGAGGCAATCAAACATCAAAAAGGTGCAATTAGGATGCTGCTTGACCATGTTGGAATAATCGGTTTAGACCATAACAAAATTACCGGCGCCCTTTGGCGTAAAATTCAGTCGTTAGCGATTGCCGTTGAAGGGGAGTTGAAAACTAAGGATGGTAAACTGATGGGCAGGCTAGATTTATTGATGGCTGATGTAGATTCAAGTGGTAAGATGGTCGGTTGGTTAGTAGCCGATTTGAAGACGGGCAAGGCGCCAAAGGATGAATTGAAGACCGAGGTCAATCGCCAACTTCGTTTATACCGCGATATACTGAGTGCAAATAATCCCGTGGCTCCGCCGATAAGGACTGAAGGCTGGTACACAGCAGATTCATCGAAGTGGGCGGCAATCGGAGAAAACGT
>CEUK01026228.1_pt1 | contig 12255 bp, 10 predicted proteins | sample 356451 | NCBI WGS metagenome assembly CEUK01 (sample SAMEA2622843, study PRJEB7988) | marine metagenome | isolation source: saline water (ENVO:00002010), including
TCTATCCTCATTACTTTAATATCTTTAATTTTTACGGCAAATATTTTTATGATTTCAAAGAATAATAAACCAAACTTTTTTTTAAAGGGTTTCTACATTCTTTCTTTTTTAACATTAGTAATTATAAATTATAAAGTACCAAGAATAGGGATAGTTTCAGATAACAATACATTCATAATGAATGAGCCTTCTTCTGCTTCTGATGTATTTATGATAATTAAAAAGGGTGAAAAGTTGAAGATAACTAATAATGATATTGAAGCTTGGTATGAGGTATCAATGAATAATAAGAAAAAATTTATTAGGAAAAAAAATTTATATATTGTTGATTAATAGTCTTTTAATAATGACTCTCGCTCTTTTAATATTTCATTATAGGCTAGACTATCAGAAATTTTTGGAAACCAATTTTTTATAAGATGTGCTAGTTTTCCTCTAAAAGTAAAAATCACATCCCTTTTCTTAGATATATAACCATTAAAAACTCTAGAGGCAACCTCATCTGAAGACATCATTTTTTTATTATCTCTAGAAGATTTACCTTCTTTAACTCCATCACCTTGAAGAGTGTTTTTTCTAAAATTACTTTCAACATACCCGGGAGAAGCAACCATAACGTGAACATTTTTTTTTATCATTTCTAACCTTAGAGAATCAAAAAAACCCTGCATAGCATGTTTTGAAGAAACATATGCTGATCTTGTTGGTGTAGATATAAATCCGTTTAGAGAAGAAATTGCTATGATTGATCCTTCGGTCTTTATAATATGAGGAAGTGCATATTTAACAGAAAAAACAGATCCAAAAAAGTTTATTCGAAAAAGTTTCTCAAAAATATTCAAGTCAATTTTCTCAAATAAAGACCTCACCGATATTCCTGCATTACAAATCAATACATCAATTCTTCCAAATAATTTAATTGTTTCATCAATTAATCTTTGAACTTCTTTTTTTTTAGATATATCATGTAAAAAAAATTCACATTTCCCACCATCTGATATAATATTTGATGAAACATTCTTAAGACGGTCTTTATTTGTTCCACTAATCATAACATTAAATTTTTCCTTAGAAAATTTATAGGCTAGAGACTCTCCAATACCTGAGGAACCACCGGTGATAACAACTACTTTATTTTTCATATTATAAATATACTTTATTAAAATTATTATAATTTCGTAAAGTAAATCAAATCACTTAATGAAAGAAGATATAATTAATCATCTAGGTGAAAATAGGGAGGATTACTTCAATGCTGCTATTCCTCCCATTTTTTCGAATTCTAATTTTTTATTTTCTAGAGTAAAAGATATGAGGGATGCTATGATTAGTAGCAATAATATCCCTTTTTATACTAGAGGAAATAATCCAACTACTAAAATATTTGAACAAAAAATTGCTGCACTCGAGAATACTGAATCTGCACTTGCATTTAGCACAGGTATGGGTGCAATATCCACAGCAATTCTTTCACAAATAAAATCTGGAGAGCATATTATCTCAGTAGATAGACCTTATACAGGAACTGATAAGTTTATGAGAGAAATTTTACCAAAGTACGATATTAAAGTCTCTTTTGTAGATGGTAGTTCAACTAAAAATATTGAGAAAAAAATCACAAAAAATACAAAACTTATTTATTTAGAAAGCCCAAATTCATGGACATATGATATGCAAGATCTTGAGGCGATATCTAAGATTGCAAAAAAAAATAAAATTATAACAATTATTGATAATAGTTATGCTTCTCCAATAAATTGCAATCCGAGTGATTGGGGAATTGATATTATAATACATTCAGCAACAAAATATATTGGAGGCCATGCAAATGCGATGGGAGGAGTAATTTGTAGCTCAAAAAAAATTATTGAGAAAATTTATAATGAGGAATTTAAACTCATTGGAAGTACAATATCACCATTTAATTCTTGGTTATTCATAAATGGATTGAGAACACTTAAGATACGAATGAAATATGTTGGTGAGTCTACTCCGAAAGTAGTTAAATATTTAGAGAGCCATTCAAAAATAGAGAAAGTTATTTATCCAAATTCATTGAATTTCAATCAAAAAAATCTAACTAAAAAATATTTGAAAAACCCTTGTGGACAATTTTCAATTATTTTAAAAACTTCAGATGAAACTAAAATTGAAAAATTTTGTGATTCATTAAAATATTTTCATATGGCTGCATCATGGGGAGGGCATGAATCATTAATATTTCCAGAACTTGCAAGATATAATAATAAAAGTAAGTACTACTCTAAAACAGAGCTTCTACCAAAAAACTATATAAGGTTTTACATAGGTCTTGAGGAAACAAACTTACTTATTAAAGACCTTGAAAAGTCTCTAAGTAAAATTTAATAGACTAAAGTCACTGAACTCTTAAACTCTGATTTAGTATATTTAATATAATAGAAATACACTCCTGAAGGTAATCCTCCACCATCCCAAACAAAATTTTTGTTATATGATTTAAATACTTCAACACCAGTTCTATCCACAAAAACAATTGACTCAAAATTATCGTCACAAGCATCTAATGGAAGGTTTTGACTTGGATTGTCTAGATTTGTTAATGAAAATGAATCATTTATCCCGTCACCATCTGGGCTAAATGCATTTGGTGGATTGAATACACTCCAATCAACTTCAGGCTTTTCCAAGATAAATTTTATTTGTTTGGTTGATTCACCATAAAAAGGACAACTATTATCTTCAACTTTAAATGTTAGATTATATGCTTTTGGTGAGAAATCATCTTGTAAGAACTCACAGGTAGGGTTCCATTTTAACTTACTAGTAACGCTACCTACACCAGAGACACTACTGAAACTAAATTCACCAGGAAGCCCTTGTGAGATTAATTCAAGTAGGATTAAGTCATTATCTGAATCCGTTGCATTAATGTCAATTTCAAATGGTTTATTGACAGTCATTTTAAACTCTTTATCAACATTTATTACAGGATCATTATTTTCATCCAATTTAATTTTAAGAATAAGCTGAATAGTATCCGCATTACTTTCCTGACAGAAATCAATATCTTCAGTGATAAAATTAATTTTATACTCATTAGTATTGTTATAAGGAAAATTAATACATTCTAGATCTAAAGAAAATTGACCTTCAACATGCCCTGTTTGAAAATTATTAGCTGAAAAGCTAGCATTAATATCAGAGAGATCAAATCCTAAACCAAAAGCATTAATGACTAATGTATCATTATCAACATCATCAGAAAATAGATTTAAATTATAATTTCCCGTTAAATTGGTTTCTACCTCAATTATTGAGAAGTTAGGCCTAGTATTTACTGAGTCCGTTATCTCTTTATCAGATGTTAACTTAGGCCCAGAGTTTAATGGAAGTTCAACATTAAAATCATAGTAGATAGTATCTTGATTTAACTGATCACAGGTATCAAGATCATCTAAAACAATACCAATTAAGAAGTCTGTTTTGTCAGAGTAATCAAAATTTCTACAATCAGTATCAAAAGAAATCTGACCAGATATGGATCCTGCCCCACTTTCATTTGGAATAAACGATAAACCATAATCCTCAATATTATATTCTGGTTTTTCTGGAACTATAAAATAATTAAGAGAAAGGCTATCCATATCAACATCAACTCCTTCAATTAATTTTGTATAGTTAGAATTCCATGGAACTGTTACATAGTTTGTATCTTTTTGGTTAATAAAGTTAGGGTTACTGTTTGTAGGTGGTTCAACAATAATAATAACTCTAACAGTATCTCTTTGTGGTAATGGGCATGCATCATCCGCAGCTATCAAATCGATTAAATAAGGTTCATTTTGAATGTATGGACAATCGGAAACACAAACCTCAACTTTCAGAGTATCTCCGTTTTCATTAATTGAACCATCACTAAAAGAAAATATATCAGATAAGTCAGCGCCTTCTTTTCCAAAGTTTACCCCTTCTGCGGTCAAAGTTACATTTGTTCCAGCATCGTCCGTCACAAATAAATCAAAACATTTAGGAACTGATGCTACATAAATTATTGTGTCATCTTCCTTATAAAACTCATTTTGACCTGGAATTTTTACTAGTGCCTCAGGCGGATCAGGCGGATCACAACCATCTAAAACTAGCATTTGAAAGTCTCTTCTTGCTTCCCCAATTTTTGATCCGTTCCTATATTCTTCAGCCTTTACTGAAAAAACATATAGGCCTGTTTGTGTTGGAGTTACAGTAATAAATCCATCATCTGATATAGTGAGTGATGGGTTTCCAGGTACCATATTAGCAATATCATATCCAGGAGCGAAATTAACAATTGGATGTGGGGGTGGTGTTGGATCTGGTACTGGATCTATATTATTGTTGTTTTCCTGTTTATCATCAAGTGGAGCAGCTAAGCTGTAAACAATGGAATCTCCATCATCATCAGTACCAGCAAAATCGATATAAAATAATTGGTTTATACATGCATAATCACTTAATGGAGGAAAAAGTCTTGGTGACGAATTCACAAATGGATTTCCAGAAGCATCTACAATTGGTGGAAAATGAAGAGTGTAAGTCATACCATTCCACCCCGGATCTATTAAATTTTCGGTAGCCCAATTTCTACAACATCTTTCCCAGACTATAACATACCCGTTAGGATCTGCAAAATCTGCTGGATCTAAAGTAATTTCATGAGAATATTCAACTTTAAGTGTACATAGAAATCCAGGCAAGGCACAATCAGGATTTGTGTAAGGAACAAACTCTTGGTTTGTAATAAACATTGTACCATTCCTAACAGGAGCACCATCAGCTTTTCTAAAAATTGTGTAAGTGATTAGGTTATCTGGACCAGGATTAGCAGTTTGTGCACAGTCAAAATATTGAATCAAACTAACTCTGTACCTAAATGAATTCTCATCTCCTATATGAACCATCTCTATCTCACCTCCAACAATATGATTAGAAAATAGATAATTTGATTGAAATAAAAATAGTGAGAAAAATATTATTAAAACTCTAAACATAATTTTGCTTAAATATAGTAAGTTTATTGTTGTATGGAGAATAAAAATAATGATTTAGACTTTGATAAAATAGGATTAGTAACATCAGATTTTATTAAGGTTGCAGATCAACTTAAATTAGCATGTTCAAAAATAGTTGACAAAAAATTTTCTAAATATCCTATAATCGTAATGGGGAGTGAAAACTTGAATTTAGGAACCTTATTTATTAATAAAGATGAAATATTAGGAAATAAATGGGTTTATTATGCTAGTTATCTTGAAATTCTTATAGAAAGAAATATAATCAAAAATAAAAATGAGTTCATAGCAAAATATAAGAATATCGACGAGTTCTGTTGCTTACTTGTAGTCTTTGAAAATAATTCAAAGATTATTTATATACCATATCCGGAAGATTAAATTAAATTTGCTTAATGAATGAAATTTTAAGTCCAGAAAATTATACATCAATTTTTAATCTGATTATTGAATATGCTCCAAGAATACTTCTCGGAGTCGTCTTCTTATTTATTGGTTTAAGAATTATAAAACGAACTATTAATGTACTTGAAAAGTTTCTTAACAGTAAAAAAATTGATAAGTCTTTAATCCCTTTTTTTAGGTCCCTTTTATCAATCACGTTACAAGTTGCATTAATAATATCAGTTTTATCAATGGTTGGTGTTGAGATGACATCTTTCCTAGCTATACTAGGAGCAGCAGGATTAGCTGTAGGTTTAGCATTGAAAGATACATTACAAAATTTTGCTGCTGGTGTTATGATACTATTTTTTAAACCTTTTAAAGTAGGAGATTTTATTGAATATGAAGGAACAAAAGGTACTGTGAAAGAGATTCAAATTTTTAATTCTATACTAACCACGATTGATAATAAGAGGGTAATAATACCCAATGGCATTTTACAAACCTCTATTGTAACTAATTTCTCCACTGAAGATAGTAGAAGAATTATATGGACTTTCTCAATTGCCTATGGAGATGATTTCAAAAAAGCAAAAAAAATATTATCTAAATGGATCGAAAATGATGAAAGAATATTAAAAGATAAGGATCCAATGATAGTTTTATCAGAATTAGCAGATAGCTCTGTAAATATCATGGTAAGGGTTTGGGTAAAATCTGAAAATTATTTAGATGTTAAATTTGATTTCAATGAAAAAGTATATGAAGAGTTTCCAAAAAATGGTTTAAGTATCCCTTTCCCTCAACTTGACGTAAACATAAATAAATGAAAAACTTAAAAATCTTAATATTTATTTTAATAGCTAATACATCATGCAATGCACAATCAAAGGTTGAAGATGAGTGGTCAAAAAAATTAACCAAAGAACAATATTATATTCTTAGGCAAAAAGGTACTGAAAGAGCATTCACTGGAAAGTACTGGAATAACAAAAAAGAAGGAGAATATAAATGTGCTGGTTGTGGTCAGGCACTATTTTCATCAAATACAAAATATGATTCTGGTACAGGATGGCCGTGCTTTTTTGATGTCGAGGATAAAAAATATGTTAGTTTCCTTGAGGATAACAGATACGGTATGGAAAGGATAGAAGTCATATGTTCGAAGTGTGAGGGACATCTGGGTCATATTTTTAATGATGGACCAAACCCTACTGGATTAAGGTACTGTATTAATTCTGCATCCCTTGAGTTTATTGAAAAGGATAAAAAATGAAAGATATATTCCTTGTAGGAATTGGTGGGATGGCTGGGTCTATTATCAGGTATTTAATTAGTAAGAATATATCACATATTTATGACTCATTCCCATTAGGAACATTTGCAGTAAATATAATTGGATGTTTATTAGCTGGAATTTTATTTAAATATGTAAGTCTTAATAAAGACATAAATATAAATCTCAGTTTGTTTTTAATAGTTGGATTTTGTGGAGGATTTACTACATTCTCAGCATTTACAATTGATTCCATTAACCTATTTAATGAAAATAAATTCTTGTTATTCTTTTCATATACAATTCTAAGTTCAATTGTTGGTATTCTTTTTTGTTATATTGGAATGATTATAATTAAATGAAAACTGAAAAAGAAATTTCTACAATAAATTTAGAGAGTATATATAATACTATTTCCTATTCAAGAAATAATGAATTATCAACAGCTAACCAAAGAATTAAAAAGTTAAAAAAACTTAAAAGGAATATCTTAAGTTATTCTGATAAAATCAAAAAAGCATTATTTGAAGATTTTAAAAAAAATCCGAGTGAAGTTGATATAACAGAAATATTTCCTGTGACTTCAGAAATAAATCATACTATAAATAATTTATCAAAATGGATGCGAGATGAACCAGTTGGAACTCCATTAACATTAATTGGATCAAGATCATATATTAAATATGAACCAAAAGGCCTTGTTTTAATTATTACACCTTGGAACTTCCCAATCAATTTAACATTTGTATCTCTGATAAATGCTATATCTGCTGGCAATTCTGTTATAGTAAAACCATCGGAGATAACTTTTAATACATCTATAATAATTAAAGAAATAATTGAAAAAACATTTAAAAATAATGAGGTCAAAACTGTTTTAGGAGGAGCTGAAACTGCAAAAAAATTATTGAAATTAAAATTTAATCATATTCTATTTATTGGTTCACCAACCATTGGAAAAATAGTAATGAAATCAGCTTCTGAATTTTTGGCATCTGTTACGCTGGAACTGGGAGGTAAATCTCCAACAATAGTTGATGAAAGTTCTAATTTAAAAAAAGCAGCGAAAAGAATAGCTTGGTCAAAATTTCTAAATAATGGTCAAATATGTATTGCTCCTGATTACATATTAATTAATAAACCCATTAAAGATGAATTTATTAACTTATTACATAAAGAAATTGAAAAACTGTATTCAAATAAATCTATAAAATCAGATAGCTATTGTAGAATTGTTAGTAAAAATCATTTTGAAAGAATTAGTAATCTATTAGAAGACGCAACTAAAAAAGGAGCAAAAATTTTGATTGGAGGGAAACTAGATAAAAAAGATAATTTCATAGAACCTACTGTTATAGATAATGTTAATAAAAAATCAAAAATTCATAATGAGGAAATATTCGGTCCTATATTACCGGTTTATGAATATAATGATATAGATGAGGCTATTAATTTTATAAATCTAAAAGAAAAACCTCTTGCGCTATATATTTTTAGTAATTCAAATAAAAATATTAATAAGGTTTTAAAAAGAACATCTTCTGGTGGTATTTGTATAAATCATAGTACGCTACACTATTCAAACTATAACCTCCCTTTTGGTGGTGTTAATAACAGTGGTTTTGGTAGATGCCACGGTATTTACGGGTTTAGAGAGTTTTCCAATAGTAAGAGTGTCTTTAGGCAGTATTTTCCATTTAGTCCAACTGATTTATTAGTTCCTCCTTATAACAGATATAAAAAAATAATTATTAAATATCTTCTTAAATATTTTTAAAATCGCTTCTCAGTTTCCTTTCAATATCACGTTGTTTTATATCTTCTCTTTTATCATGTATTTTCTTTCCTTTACCAAGACCAATCTCAATTTTAGCATATCCCCTAGAATTAATGAAAAGCTTTGTAGGAATAAGTATCATTTTTTTTTCCTGTACCTTTTTTTTAATTTGATTTATTTCAATTCTTTTCAATAACAATTTTCGAACTCTATCAGGTTCATGATTATTTAAGTTACCAAATAAGTACTGAGATATATTCATTCCCTTAATATAGATTTGATCCTCTTCAATTACACAAAAAGAACTAGATAATGTAACTGAAGCATTTCTAACTGACTTGATTTCGGTACCTAAAAGAGTAATTCCAGCAACATATTTTTCGGTAATGTCATAATTAAACAATGCTTTTTTATTTTTTATTTGAATTTCTTTTTGTTCCATTATTATAAATTATATTCTAGAATATGGTACTACTGAAATATCTGAAAATTTTGAATCTTTAAACATAAAATTAGCATAATTAGCAATCATAGCTGCATTATCAGTACAAAAACTAATTTCAGGTATATATACATTCCAATTATTTTCTTTAGAAATAAGTTTTAGTTTTTTTCTTAATAAAGAGTTTGCTGCAACACCTCCACCTATTGAAATCTCTTTAATTTTATATTTTAAAGATACTTTTAATAGTTTTTCCATTAACATATCAATGAGCTTCTTCTGAATTGAGGCAGAAATATGATTTAAATTTTTTTCAATAAAACCATTATCTTTTTTCACATTATCTCTAATGAAATATAAGAATGATGTTTTAATACCACTAAAAGAAAAATCAAAATCTGGTACTCTAGTATCTGGAAATTGAAATTTATTTTCATTACCCTCCACAGATAATTTATCAATTAAAGGCCCACCTGGATAATCTAGGCCTAATATTTTTGCACATTTATCAAAAGCCTCTCCAACTGCATCATCTCTTGTTTCTCCAATGATCTCAATCTTATCATAGGACCGAACAAGTACAATCTGAGTATGGCCACCACTTACTATAAGAGAAATAAAAGGAAAAATTGGGTCTTTTATATTGATTGTATGAGATAATGCGTGAGCACTTATATGATCAACAGCAATTAATGGAATATTTAAGCCGTAAGAAAAAGATTTTGCAAAGCTTGATCCCACAAGTAATGATCCAAGCAATCCTGGACCATTAGTAAAAGCAACCGCATCAAGATCCTTTTTGGTTTTATTTGCATTGATTAAAGCACTTTCAACAATAAAAATTATATTTTTCTGGTGTTCTCTTGAAGCAATTTCTGGAACAACTCCACCCAACTTTGTATGATTTATTTGAGAGGAAATTATGTTACTTAGTATTATACCATCTGAAATAATCGAGGCAGATGTATCATCACATGATGTTTCGATGGCAAGTATTGTTGTCTTTTTCATAAAATTATAAACAAAAATATATATAGTTTTGCTTTTGTAAGTTGTCTTATCGCTTCATTTTTTGAAGAGGAAAGTCCGGACAATACAGAGCATTATACTTCCTAACGGGAAGATCTTTAAAAAGATAGATAGTGCAACAGAAAATATACCGCCATAATTGGTAAGGGTGAAAAGGTAAGGTAAGAGCTTACCGGTTAGGTAGTGATGCCTATCGCATTGTAAACCTTATAAATTGAAAGGTCAAGTAGTTCAACAGTATTTATACATATGGTTGCTCGCCATAGTTTGAACGGGTAGATCGATTGAGCTTAATAGTAATATTAAGTCTAGATAAATGATAAGAGTCTGAGTTTCAGATACAGAATCCGGCTTATAAACTTACAATATTTTTATTAGTATTTGGAGAATGGGTTGTAGTTTGAACAGGTTCATCAATAGATGAATAGGTTGGACAAAGCTTTCTTTCGCATGCTGAAAAGACAAAAAGAAGTAATATTATTAATTTTTTCACATTAAAAATTACATTCAAAGATAGTAAACTTTTATCAATTTTATAAAAAAGCAAAATATTTGGAATGATTAGAAAAAAAAATAACTTAAAAAATGAGAAGAGTTCCTACCTTATTAAACATTCAAGTAATCCAGTAAATTGGTATCCATGGGACCAAAAATCTTTAAAATTAGCTGCTGAGGAGAATAAAATTATCATTTTAAGCATAGGATATTCCACATGTCATTGGTGCCATGTGATGGAGAGAGAATCATTTCAAAATGAATCTATTGCAAAATATATGAATAAACATTTTATATCAATAAAGGTTGACAGAGAGGAAAGACCTGATATTGATAATATTTATATGGATGCTCTACAAATAATGGGAATTCAGGGAGGGTGGCCACTTAATATATTTTTAATGCCAAATAGAAAACCATTTTATGGAGGAACATATTTTAGTCCAGATAAATGGTTAGGAATATTAAAAAATATTGTGAATGTATTTAAAAATCATAGAGATGAAATCATTAAATCTTCTAATATTTTTACTGATGATCTTAAAAAATCTCATGATCAAAAATATGGAAGTAAAGAAACTCATTTAATACAATCACTTATAAACGAAATTAAAATTAAGTTTGATTATGATGATGGAGGTATGATGAGAGAACCTAAATTTCCTATGCCATCACTTTGGAATTCATTGTTATTCTACTCTATTCAGAATAGCGATATTGAAATTTTTAATCATATTAAAAATACTGTTGATAATATTATAAATGGAGGGATTTATGATCAATTAAAAGGAGGCATTGCAAGGTATTCTACAGATAAAAAATGGATAATCCCCCATTTTGAAAAAATGATTTATGATAATGGCCAATTCTTAGAACTAATATCAAATCTTTTTAAAATTACAAAAGATGAAAAATATAAATTTATTATTAAAGAGATAGCAGAATGGATTATGGAGGATATGACAGATAAAAATGGTGGATTTTATTCTGCTATTGATGCTGATTCAGATGAAGAAGAGGGGAAATATTACATATGGGATAATGAGGAGCTTAAAAAAATATTAGGAGCTGATTATCAATTTGCTAAAAAAGCTTTCAGAATTGAAAGAAATGGAAATTGGGAAAATAAAAGTATTTTACTATTTAATAAAAATCTTAAGAGAAATTCTAAGGAGATTAAAAAGGTTAAATTAAAATTAAATAACCAAAGAAATAAGAGAAATAAACCAAAAATTGATAAAAAAATTATTTCCTCTTGGAATGCAATATTATTATTTGGATTAATTGATGCTTATCAAGCAACAAAAGATGATAAAATATTGAAAGTTGTAGAAGCCAATGCAAAATTTATTAAAAATAATCTTATTAAAAAAAACAAAAATATAATTCGAGTATACGATACCAAAATATTTGGTTTTTTAGATGATTATGCTTTTACAATCAGAGCTTTTATAAAATTTTATGAAACTACACAGAAATCTGAATATTTGAACATTTCTAAGGATTTAATGGAATATGCAATTAAAAATTTTTATTCGAAAAAAGATTCTATTTTTTATTTCAGTGGTAAAAAAAATGAAAAATTAATTACTAATAAAATTCAAATTTTTGATGATGTTATACCCTCTTCAAACTCGATAATGTTTTATAATTTACTCATCCTTGGAAAATTATATAATGACCCACTTTACTTAAATATTTATAATTCAATAAGTAAAAAATTAGAAAAATATCTGAATAATTATGAATTTATGTCAAACTGGATATATATAAATCAAATGAATGAATCTAAAATTAATGAGATAACAATTTATAACTCTTC
>CEUK01008792.1_pt1 | contig 12242 bp, 8 predicted proteins | sample 356451 | NCBI WGS metagenome assembly CEUK01 (sample SAMEA2622843, study PRJEB7988) | marine metagenome | isolation source: saline water (ENVO:00002010), including
AGTTTTATGAAATGCAATCAATTGAACCTCGTGGATAGCATGTCCACTCGGAGCAATTCCAACTACAGACAGATTACTATTATCAAACCCGATTCTACGTGAGTTTGACTCGGGGGTAAAGACTGCTTCTTTGCCTAAAATACGCCGCTTACCTTCGACATCGTCAAACCAGGGAAGTGGCCCTGATGGTGAAAATCTCAATCCTAAAATCATGTCAACTCCTGTTGTTTCTTGGGCGGCATCTGCGTCGGCGTCACTTGGTATGGCTGGAGCATTTGGATGGGTGTGTAACCAGTGGGTAAACCTACCAGCTCTAGCCCCGCGCGAAGGGGCAAAAATATCATCGGTCCAATCTTCGGGTAGGTGGTGAACTGAGTACGAATTGCCACGGTTAACAATGTGGGCCTCATTAATCAGAAATCCTTGTCCTTGGAACAATCCGTCAACTTGCTGATTACTCGCAAATAGTTCGTCAACCTCGGGATTCTGTTTTCGATTATAGTCAATATCAAGTCCTACTAATATCTCGTCGGGTAGTGATTTTAACGCCCACCATACCAAATCCTGGAAAATCTCTCCCGGCATGTGCAATTGTGCCGCATAAGAATCTCTTGCATCATATGATTCTTGGTTGTATGAGGTCATGATTTCTTCTAGCCACGCCTCAACCATCTTATCATTAAGACCGACTATGTGGTTATTGATGAAACTGCCCGTTTTTTGTAATCATTAAATTCATATTGCATGGACTATCATTGCCTCCTATGGCGCGGAAGAAACGTGGACTGGGCAAGTTCATCGGTGCCATTGCAGGGAGCCCCTATGAGAGGTTACTGAAACAAGTTGACAAATTGGTTGAAACTAGCGTAAACGAGAGAATGTTAGCAAAGAACTTGGAAAAGTTAGTCACTATTACTGCGACAAATTACGACGAGGAAAAAATTGATGAAGAGGAACATGACCTAATTATCGAGGCTATTGAAGAATCTGACCCACAAGGTAGAACCTTCCCGAAGTTAGATGAAGATGAAGACCCGTTTTACATGGGAGATGTTCCAGACGCGCCGGCTCTGAAAGGCAAGAAACGCCAAAACCTCGATCAATTAATGCGGGCTAAGGGTAACGAATTTACTGGCAGCTTCGGAAGAGACGAGTTTGAGGAGTACAAGAGCAAAATGGCACAAGAATTTCTCAAAGAGTCAGATAAAGCAATCCGAGAAGGTGATCATGTAGCAAACATTGGCGTAATTAACCGAGTATTTGCGGATGCAGATGAAGATGTCAGTAGAGTAAAGCAAGAGATAACGGAAGAAACTGGTATGTTGGACCCTAATTCAGAGGAAGAATATCCTGAAGGTTACTCCATTGACGAAGACGGTACAGAATGGTTTGAGGATGAAGATGGGTATTGGTGGTACCGCTTGGAGGGTGAAGAAGACTGGGAACCCTATGATGAGTAATTCGACTCCATTGCCCAGTCAAGTAATCGTACATCTCATACTGTGGTAAATACCACATCACTATAAGCAAAACTTCGAATTGTCGAACATGCGAAATCCATTCTTTGCTCTGACTGAAACAAGCGTCGATAAACCGCGCACAGTTTTGGCGTGTCTATTTGCAGTGGTTATTTTATTGGCCTCTGGGGCAATGCATCTAAAATTTGACAATAGTGAAGATGGGTTTTTCCCCGATAATGAAACAGTGTCATTGCTCAATGATATTGAGGAAGAGTATCAAGCATCGGTTGATTTCGTACGAGTCATTGATGAGGTAGACCAAGGTGATTTGTTACTCCAAGAAACGTGGACACAATTGGCATACATTGAAGCACAATTATTGCTCGATAAGAGCTTTCTGCCCTACCAATATCCGTTGTTTGGTACCCAACCAAATACTGGGATGGCTAGTTCCGTAATCCAATGGCACACATTACAAGATTTACAGAACTCAGGAGGATGGCTGAGTGAATTGTCCAATTCTATTGAGATAGTAAGGCAATCTAATTCCTCTAGTTTAGCCTCCTCGTTGGAATCGCTAAATAGCGCCTCTTCAGCAATACCTGAATTTCAACCAGTTACGGCCGAACGCCTAATTCAATGGAATTTTTCTAATCCGGAATCTTGGTTGGTTAGGATTGATTCTGGCGCTGACTTATCTAATCAACTAGATGGATTAATCGGTCAATTATCATCGTTACTGCAGGAAAATAAATCTCAAGAGGAGCTTGGATTAATTGCGGCTAATACGGGGCCAATATTTGGGCAACTAAATATGATGAAAGGCTTACAGGATATCGATTTTAAACAAGCGATATTATCCAATATCCCGGTTGATGAGAGAAACGATCCGTGGAATATGTCTGGTCCAGTTATCACTACCCTAGTGATAAGTAACGACCCAGTGGTTCATGGCAAGTCCGCAACAGATTTTGATTCCACGCAAAATGACATTACTAAATGGTCTAAATCACTAGTAGAGAAACTTCAACAAGATACTGGTGATGATGAGATTAGAAGCTTCTCGTTCGCTCAATTTGGCGTTGGTGCAACCGAGACATTGGGTAAAGAGATTGGCATCCTTACCAGTTCAGCATTCTTTTTGCTGGCGTTGATTCTTTGGTTTAATTTTCGCAGTAAGCGAGAGACTGCATATGTGATGGTATTGACAATATCTGCGATTGCTGCAACTTATGGTCTCTCTGGTTGGTTAGAATTCCTTGGCGTCAACATGATTTTTAATGCCGCAATGAACTCAATTCCGGTGTTATTGCTGGCCATTGGTGTTGACTATGGCTTACACGTAGTGTTGAGAATACGGGAAGAATTGAAGAATTCTCCAGAGGGTGCGTCGGCTGAAACTATGCGCGATTTTTCTATCGAAGCAAGGAAACTAGCGATTCGCCGTGGGACAATATTTACCTCAATTGCGTTACTTATCGCAATTTTTACCGACGTGGTTGGCTTCCTGTCATTTAGATTGTCAGCACTTACTTTCCTGCAAGTATTTGGAACTGTAATTGCTATCGGATTATTCTTCATATATCTGCTGAGTATCTCAGCGCTACCTGCCTTAATGACCTTAATCCCAGCAAAGAAATTACCAATAGATAAGGCGAGTAAAATCGAGATAGGGCCGCTAGCAAGAGGATTAGGTCGTCTATCAATGCAGCCAGTAAAAGTAGGAGTTATTGCGGTATTACTGCTCATTCCAATGTTTATCGGCTTCCAGCAATTAGAAGTTGGATTTGAGCAAAGAGATCAGTTCGATCAAAGTATACCTGTAGTTGCTGATTTTATCTTACTTTCAGATGAGTTTCAAAATAGTCGCTCACCACTTTATGTTGTATATGATGGAGATGTGTTGAGTTCTGAAGGCTGGGCTTCATGGAATATCACAATGACGGCAATTTCGGCCAGCCCAGATGTAACAGGGGTGCCTAACGGTTTGTGGGACCTAATTCAAGAATCTCGAACCCAGTACGACCGGTTGGATCAAATCATGACAGACATCAGTAGCGGTGCAACAGATGCTTGGTATAATTTGTCAGATTGGTTGCTAGTGAATGAGACAGGGCGTCAGTTAAGCGCAGCACTACTACATTCAAACGGAAAACAGACACTGATTTCCTTCCAAGCTAATACCCTAGATTGGCAAGCGACTGTTGACCTGAATGAACGAATAGAGGGGATATTGTCTCAAGTTGAAGGAGAAATACCAGATGACGGGAAATTAAGGGTCAGCGGTCGAAGTTTGATTAATGCTCAAACAACATCAGATGTCGCAGCATCATCGATTCAATCAACTGCAATAGTCGCAATCGTCATTTTAGTTATGTTAGTTTCAATACATTCAGTACGGCAAAACAATCCAATTCAAGGTTTTGCTAGGGGAATTGTTTCTTGGATACCATTGATGATGGTGGTATGTTGGGTATATGGCATAATGGGCTTCACCGGATACAACATAAATCCACAAACAGTAACTATCGGGGCATTGTCTCTAGGTTTGGGTGTTGATTATGCAGTTCACTTTACTACAAGATTAGAAGAAGAAGTTGAGCATAACCCACGGGGAAATCAGCAAGAATGGGTGGAAAAAGCCTCAGCAACCACCGGTAGGGCTATGTTTGGTGCTGCACTTACCACGGCAGGTGGATTTGCTGTACTGAATTTATCGGCTCTATTACCACTGAAGCTGTTTGGCCAGGCATTCGTTGTTGCGATTACCTTGGCACTACTATCCAGCCTAATCCTACTACCAGCATTTTACTGTAAATTCTTACAGTACGATGCTAAAAAGTATCTTGAGGAGGAGTGAATATGGCAATAGAGAATGTGATGTTTTGGATATCTTCGATTTACATTATCCCGATGTGGGTTCTTATGTGGTTCGCTCCACGTCATGATATTACCAAAAAAATAGTTGGTGACCTCCGAATTGCCGTATTGCCATTATGCATTCCTTATGCGATTCTTGCCATCCCTAGTCTACCGGACATCTTCATTACTCTAGGTGCAGAGATGCCGACGCCAGAAATAGTTGTGGAATTCTTTTCAGACGACAAAGTAATCATAGTGGCGTGGCTCCATTTCCTAGCTTTTGATGTTTTAGCAGGGCGATATATCTGGCTTAGAATGCTAGCCTGTGATCGCCCAATTTATGTTTCAACCCCAATTCTAATCTTAGGAATGATGGTTGCGCCACTAGGATTCTTGATTGGTATGTTAGCAACTTGGGAATACCGAGAATCCTCGGTAACGGAAATAGGACTAATTCCCAGTCAAGAGCTAGATAAAGCCTAGTCAGTGTACCGGTGTTAAAATGGTTTTATTGAACATATGGTCGATTGGACATTTCCTACAGTGGGCTGCTGTAGGCCGGTTTTTACTAGGCAATTGGTATGTTTTTTTCCTCCTGTCAGTTGGTTGGGAGTGTTTAGAACTAGTGTTGCCATACGAGTTTGCTCAAGAGACATGGGATAACAAAATCTCCGATGTGGTGGTGAATTGTCTTGGCTTTTATCTGGGAGTTTCGATTAGTCAACGCCAATCGACAGATGAATAATCAAAACGGGTTTTTAGGTTCCTCTTGATTCCAAAATCCTTCATTTTGCGGCTGTTGAATAGTGGTCTGTGGTTCAACGGGAACATCAGCATAATTTTTTTGATACACTGGTTGTGTCATCATCGTTTGGTTAGGTTGTTGCATCATCATGTTGTTCATCGGCATACCAGTATTTTGGACAATCACCTTCTGTTCATTATTATTTACCAACAGACCCAGGATTAATCCAAATCCAAAAACTCCAACTCCACAACAAATTCCCATAAAGCCTGCAGCACCTTGGAAAAATCCACCCACTGCTTCGCCTAGTTCTTCTCCAACAACCGTCCAAAGTGGCACGACTTCATAGTCGTTGTTAGCTTCGATGGTATATTCTCCTTGCTTAAAATCCCAACTAGAAATCGAAGCCATATGATACCATCCAGACGGATCGTCTTCCCAGCCGACTGGTACTTTCCCATTATCCTCACATGCATCTTTCAAATCGATAGTGTCGGTTGAATTTGACATTGTTATGGTAAATTCATCACATCGTACATTATCTCTTACCATGATTATCATATCTTCACCATCATAGCTGTAGGAAGACATTCCACTAGAGCCACTAAAGTCGCTTTTCTCCACTGGATTCCATTCTCCAGAATCATCTATATTTTCTCCACCTATAACCATCAACACAACGCCGCCAAGAATTACCAAAACCCCGACGCCCATGAAGACTTTACCTACTGGATGCATGTTTGTGGTAAGGCTAGTTGGCATATAACGGTATTGTAATATAAACATCAGTGCAATCACACTTTGTCCCAGAAGTTTTCTTTGTTCTGCTCAGGGCTGATTTCCTGTTGGGTAGTAGGCCTGCCACCGATTGAATCTAAGTTTGGTTCAGTCATCGTAGTTGAAGTTATCTTGGAATCAAATCCAGTTTGGTGGATTGTTATCTCTTGCTGCTTTCAAATTCTTGGTTTCTTATGCAGGTATTGCTTGTTGTTCCCACCATGGTGGTGCAAGGAACCATGACTCGTGAGAGTTGGGCCTGTCGATGATTGGCAGACCTATCATTCCTCCATCAACATCTAACCCTCCTAGTGGGTTAGTTGCACATGGACTAGGTAAGTAATCTTCACCGGATTCGGTTAACTCAATTCGAAGAGTATGACCGGCAGGTACCACTACATCGAGTGGATTGAATTCCATCAGCATGGTGTAAGATGAGAAAGGTGATGTTGGCTTTGCATCATAACCTCCATCACGATAGCGGATATCCATGGTCGCGTGGCCAAGTCTCAAATCATTTTCATTATCATACAAGGTGGCAAATATCTGCCCACCTTGACAGGCTTGGGTGGTGACATCCAAATGAAGTGTTGGCAGTCCAGAGATGTGAGTTAATTCGCTTAATTCTTCGCTCACAAGGGTTACCGAGGAGCCTTGAGCATTTACCGTGGTTCCAGTTACCGACCAGCTGTTACCAATCTCTTGCATGTCCCAACTCATATCTTCTGGTGGCCAGGTTTTTTCTAAGTGCCATCTGCCGTCATTGGTTTGGATTTGCACCATCGGTTCAGGTTCATCACCAATGTCTTTGAGATAATAATTGAACCATTGAAATAATTCAACAGCCCAATCCATTCTACTCATGTTTGGATAGGCTTCTAAACCATATCCAGAGCCTAACTCTGAGTGCCGATCAGGTTGGTCGGGATAATTATGCGCCCATTGGCCGGCGATTGCTCTGGCGTTTATTCCTGCATCAATCATCAACTGATAAGTCGGGAATGCGTGGTATGGATCGACATTCCAATCTTGTAACCCCCAAACTAAGTACACGCTGCCACGGTAGTTTTCCAGTACATCGGGTAGGTGTCTTCGCTCATCCCAGTAATCATTCCACTGAGCTCCACCAATTTCGGCACCAGCCCAAGTAGTCAGTGGATTCAAAGGTCCAATTGCATCATCGGTACACATCCTTGAGTCATCAAAACCAGGGTCTGCTGTGGCACCTTCATACAGCACGTCGTATAGCATTGCTCGGGCTTCTGAGGAGCCATTTCTGTAGAACATTTCTTGAACACCAATTGAGCCAGATATAGGAACTATGGTTTTGAGGTGTTCACTGGGATTTTGTGCAGCCTCCCAATTGGTTGTCCCAGCATATGATTTACCCATTAAGCCAACATTGCCATTGGACCACTCTTGCTCACCCAACCAGTCAACAACAGCTTGAATTCCGATTTGCTCGCCTAGGCCCTTAACATCTTGGCAATGGGTTGATTGTCCAGTGCCGAAGGTTGAGGCTTGAGCCAAAGCATATCCGTGAGGAACAAATGTGTCGTAAACCCACTTTCCAACGCCACCGTCTGGAACAGTGTTGGGTGATGAATCATCTCCAACAATTCCTTCACCGCCAAAGTCATAGTACGGATGTATGGTCATTATTACTGGAACTTTTACACCCTCCTCAACTTCTGGCAGCCATAGAGCAACATGCATCAAATCGGCACCAGGAGAGCCGACATCTTGCTCGCTAAGCGGTAATTCAACCTCGACGAAATGCTCAGTGTATGGTTTTATTTCATAAGTGCCGTTTACTGGTAGTTGTGCCCGCATCATGTCCATCGGCAAATCCATTTGATGGCGCAAGTGAATTGGGGTTTCCCACCATTCGCCTGAGAAAGAATTATTTTCACTAGAGTCATGAACAACCGCTTTACCAAACGACATCGCTAGCATTAGGAAGACGATTGATATAGCAATCGTTGAAAGCATGGAGAGATTTAATTCTCGACGACTTGAATTAGGTAATTGTTCTACCAATTCAGCAATATAGACCTCTTCCTCTGTTCCGGAAGGGTCTGCTGCCATGGGACTATCCAAACACTACTTGCTCATGAGTATGACGCTTGGTTGTAGAATTATTCATCAGTGAGATAGTTCTCGTAAGGTCATGCGAGGACGGGTTGCTATATTCCTCGTAGTTAATTTCATGTTGGTACTTTTACCGACAAATGTTTCAGGCAATGCAAACGAACCATCATGGCGCTCGAATGGACTCGACCCGGCTATGTGGACTGATGGGCCTGTAGAGGAGGATACACCCATGAATCAATCATACCAAGGTAACGCAGTTTTACTGATTAATGTTACATATCCGAGTGGTATTTTCGGCGATGATCTCTCGGGTGAGATTACCATTGAGTTATTTGAACAGTGGGCACCAATCACTACCTCAAATATCATTCAGCATATTGAGTCAGGACTATATGAAGGAGTTTTCTTTCATCGTGTAGTCAATGATTTTGTAATTCAATCCGGGGACCCAGAGTGTAAGATAATCGGCGCCTACCCGGTGACTTCGCCTCAATGTAGCGGAGGGGGTACAGGGGAAACTATACCCCTGGAGCACCATGTGAACCTTTCACACGTTGATGGTGCTATGGGCATGGCACGAGGGGCTGAGGAAGATTCTGCTGACTCTCAGTGGTACATTACAGACACTGAGCAACATGGACTAGATCCAGAAAACAGAGATGATGGAGGCTATGCTGTATTTGGTATAGTTAGAGACGGCATGACGCACGTACGTGAAATAGCAGAAACTCCAACGGTGACCAATCCAGCACCCAATGCTTTCGATAACCCAGGCCCTGATTTACTCGGGCGTCCAATTCGTGAAGTACACATTAATTCTATGACGATGCTTGGTGTTGCTGACCCTGATGGAACGATTAGATTCGGGGTAATGGCGGAGGAATCTGAACCACTAATTTCTGGTAAAGTATTGGGCGTAGGTGCACTAATCCTTCTTGGCATAGTCATGCTGTTTGTTGCTAGAGTCGATCCACCTATCTCGTTGAATCAAGACACCGTTGTAACATATGACGCAGTTTTACTCAATGAAGAATAGATAGACAAGGGGAATATCTCTTTCAACTTCGCCTCTAATGGTATAAATATGCGAATGGCTTCAGTGTTGGTATTATTGCTGGCCATCGCGTCTTTACCGCTTGCATCTTCGTCTGGCGGGCGTTCAATTGAGGTAGATATTTCTGTTATGAAGTATGACTGGTTGTCCAACGAAACAATCGAGCTAAGTGTGGAGATTTCAGACGCTCCATTCAATCAACAGTTTGTTGCACAATATGCAATCGAAGATTTATCCGGCGCCGAGGTTTTGGTTGGTGAATATGTCTTCCAGTCCTCAGGCCCAATGACTCAATTTCCGCTATCACTGAAGCATTTTTTCGATTCCTCTAATTTTTACTTCTTACAACTTTCAATACTAGATTCCAATGATGTAGTCTTGTCAACCGGGGAAATATCATTTATGGTTTTTCAAAATACCATGATGCCACAGATATCAAACCTACTGGCATTTGGAGATTCGTTGTCAGATATGGGTAATGCCAAAGATAGCATTCTCAATGTCCCAGACGTGCCACCATACTGGCAAGGTAGATTCTCGAATGGACCAGTTTGGATAGAATATGTTTCACAAGCATATGGTGTCACTACCACTGTTGGTTCGCTTAGTGAACAAGGTGACAACCGTGCATTTGGCGGCTCACAAACAGGACAAGGTTTCTCGTATGTCCTACTACCGAATGTGGGTACTCAAATTTCGAATTACCTAGCGAATGTTCAATCATCAATTAGCACAGATGAAGTTGTATCGCTATGGGCAGGGGGTAATGACTTCTTGTACGGTACGGCAAATTCGGACACTATAGTAGCAAATATGGAGTCACATATTAGACAATTAGCAGCCGCTGGAGCCAGAGAATTCATTATTCCAAATCTTCCGCCTTTGGAAAAAACCCCTGAGATATTGGGTAGAAGTCAGAGCCAGCAAAACACTATTGCTGCCGAGGTAATCGCATACAACAATAAACTATCCAACCTTATCAACAATCTCATTCCAGAATTATCACTGACTATTCATTATATTGATGCCTGGTCGTTGTTCAATGATATTGTCGATAATAGTTTGGCATTAGGGATAACTAATACTCAAGACTCTGCATGCAGTGCTTCAGCCACACTGCTACCATTGCCAATTTGTAGTAGCGCTTCGACTGTTGCTCAAAACCCAGATGAGTTTCTATTTTTTGACAAAGCACATCCAACTAGAGTCATGCATGAATTTATCTCATATTTTGCTATCCAGTCAATCGGTTCTCCCGATACCGATGGTGATGGCATAATTGATGTCATCGATTTATGTGATTGGACTGAAAATAATCATCTACCAAACACTGACGGGTGTTCTTGGGAACAATTAGACGATGATGAGGATGGAGTTATCAACGGTGCCGATACCTGTCCAGATACTCAGAATGGTTCTGTTGTAGATGACAATGGTTGTTCTGCAGACCAACGTGATTCTGATAATGACGGCTTGAATGACGCAGTTGACCCGTGCCCGTTTAGCGAGCAAGTGAATGATCATGATTCAGATGGTTGTACTGACGATGTCGACCTAGATGATGATAATGATTCAATATTGGATAGTGAAGATAATTGTCCTAGAGGCTTGCTCGGTATCCATATTAATGATTTAGATGGTGACGGTTGTGCCGATTCTGAGGATGAAGACATCGACGGAGATTTACTTGATAATGTTGAGGAAGCAGACATTGGTACAGACATCTATGACGAAGATACAGACGGTGATGGGGTATTAGACGGAATAGACAAATTCCCACTTGATTCGGATGAATGGCTAGATAGCGATTTGGATGGATGTGGAGATAATTCCGACGATTTCCCATACGATGAAACAGAATGTAGTGATACAGATGGCGATGGTTATGGCGATAATTTCGATAAATTCCCCAATGATGAGACCGAATGGGCAGATTACGATGACGACGGGTTTGGTGATAATCGAGACGCTTGTCCCACGATATTCGGATTATCTATCAATCCACAGGGATGTCCCGATAGGGATGGCGACGGCTTTGCTGATTCAACAGATTTATTCCCCGATAATATTGATGAGTGGAGTGATATTGATGGCGATGGTTATGGCGATAATTCCGATATGTTTCCACTAGATCCACTGGAATGGGCCGACTTTGATAATGATACATATGGGGATAATTCAGATGTTTTCCCTAGTGATTCCTCTGAATGGAATGATACTGATGGCGATACGGTTGGCGACAATTCTGATGCATTTCCGTTTGATGCGACAGAATGGCTGGATAGTGACTTAGATGGTTGTGGCGATAACGAGGATATATGGCCTTTTGACGCCAAAGAGTGTCATGATAGAGACGTTGATGGCGTAGGTGATAACAAAGATGCATTTCCAGATGATAGAGCAGAATGGAGCGACATTGATGGTGATGGATTAGGTGATAATAGCGACCTTTTCCCTTACGACTCAAAGGCAAAGTATGACACGGATGGTGATGGAGTGGCAAATTACTATGACGCCTTTCCAGATAATTCAAACATGGATTCGTGGTTAGATTTAGTTTACCTAATTATCATCTTTTGTGGTATCGCTGTAATTGTCCTGCTGGTTTTCCAACAAACCAGAAATCGAACAGAAATTCCGGAAAAATGGGTTGAAGATACTGATGAATTGACATTTGATGAAACTAAAGGGCCCGAGGCGTCCCGCCCAGTTGGTCCACCGCCACCAGAATCGTTTGATTGATCAGGATATACTTACATCAAGTACGATATGCCTAATATGCGGAGCATACCATTTCACCTTTTCAACATGAACTAATTTGATGTTAGTAAAACCACGATGGTTGGCATATTTTTGTAACTCTGTCACGCAATCATCGACAAACGAATCTATTTCAATTTCTTTAACATTCATGTGGACATGAAGCATGCCTCCCGTTTGCTTTAGGCAATCTATAGCTAGTGGCCAAATATTTCTCGAGGATGGCAGAATACCCATATGAACTCGATCTGCGATGCCAGTCAAACCTCGCAGAGTAATTTCATTATCTCCCTCAACAATGGTCAACTTATCTGTAACATCATTTAATTTGGCACCCTTCGCCAAAGCAACGATAGAATTCGGATTTAATTCACAGGCATAGACATGTTCGGCATTCGAACGTACTAGCATTGGCAATGTATAGTACCCAATTCCAGAAAAAGCATCTACAACAACCTCTCCAGTCATATCTATGTCACCAATTCTATGC
>CEUK01044023.1_pt1 | contig 12235 bp, 10 predicted proteins | sample 356451 | NCBI WGS metagenome assembly CEUK01 (sample SAMEA2622843, study PRJEB7988) | marine metagenome | isolation source: saline water (ENVO:00002010), including
ATGGGCTGTAAGACTAGGTAGTTTTTTATTTTTAAGAATAAAAAAAGCAGGTGAGGATAAAAGGTTTAGAGAAATAAAAACATCTTTTGCAAGGTTTTTTCTACTATGGACAATATCAGGTATGTGGGTTTCATTTTGTTCAATGTGTGCATTAACAGCTGTAGCAAGTAATGATGGTGTCATTCTAAATAACATTTTCTATATTGGTTTAGTGACATTTATAATTGGTTTATCAATTGAGATAATTGCAGATAGTCAGAAAACTAAATTTAGAAAGGATCCGAAAAACAAAGACAAATTCATTAATGAAGGTTTATGGGCAAAGTCAAGGCACCCTAACTATGTTGGTGAAATTACATTGTGGGCAGGTGTTGCAATAATGTCATTTTCATCTCTTGAGGGTTGGCAATATGTCAGCCTAATTTCTCCAATTTTTACTTATTTACTATTAGTTTATGTTAGTGGTGTTCCACAACTTACGGCAAGCGGTCAAAAAAAATGGGGACACCTTGAAAGTTATCAAGACTATATCAAAAACACGCCAACATTAATTTTTTAATGAAAACTTTTTTATTTATAGTTCTAATAATATGGGGAATTCCTAGTACATTTTTTAGAAGTAAGTTTCGAAAAATTGTTTACCAAACTGATGATTGGAAAATTAATATTAAACCTTTATTTAAAAAAGAGATTATAGGCCTTATTTACAACCTGTATCCTGAAAATAAAGACTATATAAAAACCCGAAATAATTATAGGATTTATCTTTTTGTTTACCTGCTTATATTTTTGTGTTATTATTTTTATAAATAATTAATTTTGTTTGAGATATGACTGCACAAGTTTGGTTATTTATTTTTATTGGGTTAATCATTTTAAATTTTGCATTTTCAAGTATACTTGAATATATCAATGACAAAAATTGGAAAAATGAAATTCCTAATGAGCTTAAAGATTTTTACAATAAAAAAAAATATTTAAAAGCTAAAGATTATAAAAAATCTAGAGGAAAAGTCTCACTAATCTCATCTGTTTTAAGCACTACTTTGACATTAATTATTTTATCAACGGGGATTTATGGATACGTCAGTGATTTTATATATGAAATCAACAATTCCATATTCATACATTCTGCAACCTTTTTCTTATTCTTTTATGTAATAAATATGATTATAAGTGTTCCCATTAACTACTATTCTACATTTGTTATTGAAGAAAGATTTGGTTTTAATAAGACAACATTAAAAACGTTTTTCATTGATCTAGTTAAAGGTACCTTAATGTCATTAATAATTGGTGGTCTATTGCTTGGTGCTGCACTATTTATTTACGAGTATTTTAATGAAGGTTTTTGGATTTGGTTATGGTTAGGTTTATCATTATTTGTAATTTTTATGAGTATGTTTTACACTACATTAATTGTTCCAATTTTCAATAAATTAAGTCCACTAGAAAATGGTACTCTAAGAGATAAAATTCAGTCTTATTCTAAAGAAATTGGATATTCACTTAAAAACATCTTTATAATTGACGGTTCAAAAAGATCTTCAAAAGCAAATGCATATTTTTCTGGCCTAGGACCAAAAAAAACAATTGCTCTGTTTGACACACTAGTTGATAAGCATTCAGAGGAAGAATTGGTTGCAGTTCTGGCTCATGAAGTTGGACATTATAAAAAAAATCACATTAAACAAGGTATGTTCATCTCTATTGTTCAAATTGGATTAATGTGTTACTTGTTTGAGCTATGCACTAGACTGCCAGAGATTACTACAGCTCTTGGTGCAGAATATAGTGCTTTCCATTTAGGTCTAATTGGATTTAGTCTTCTTTTTAGTCCAATTGGATTAATTCTTGGAATATTTGGCAATATAATTAGCAGAAAAAATGAGTTTGAAGCAGATGATTATGCTAAAAAAACGTATGATGGTGAAAGTTTAAAGTTGGCTTTAAAAAAGCTTTCTGTTGATAGTCTTACTAATCTGTATCCTCACCCACTTTATGTATTTATACATTACTCTCATCCACCACTTTTGGAACGTTTAAAAGCATTAGATTAAAGGCTATATAGGATTTTTTATCTCCCAACCATTCTCATAATCACGAGACCAAAATTTCATTGCTTTTTTATTTTTAATTCTTGTTGATTTACTGTCTATAGATAAAGATTGATTAGATCTGTATGAAATATTTGCATAATGAACTAGGCTTTGACTAATAACCGAATCTGAAATCGGAGAAGTTAACTTTTCTCCAGATCTAATTGATTCAAAAAAGTTTCTCATATGACGCTGAGTCATATTACCTATATTTCCACCAGATGAATAGCGATTAATATTCTCCTGCGATAAGCTATCAAAAATTAATTCATCTTTTAAATTATAAAGTTGATAACCGGCCCTATTCACAAATGCAGAACCCTTGGATCCCCATATTTTTGTTCCTCTACCTCCCTCTTTTGATTTTTCAAATGCATTTCTACTTTGACCATCCCATGTAATTGTTTTGCCATTATCAAACTTAAATTTTGCTTCCATTGTATCATACATAGTCCACCCATCATCAATAAAATGGTATTTGCCTGCATAAACATCTACATGATTAGGATAATCTACATTTAATGCCCATCGGGCAATATCTAACTCATGAGTGGCATTATTGCCAGCCTCGCCTGTACCATAATCCCAACCATACCATCTCCAATTATAATCCCACGTATTAAAAGTATATTCTCTTCTAACAGCAGGACCCTGAAATAAATCCCAATCTAATCCCTCAGGAACTGGAGCTAAAACTTGATTTGGTACCCTGGGCCTACTACTATGATAAAATGCAGTTGCCTTATAAGTGTTCCCTAAAGCTCCTTGATTTATTTTATCCATAAGTTCAATAGTATGAGGTGAGGATCTTTGCTGGTTACCCATCTGAACCACCTTATCAAAATATTTTTGATAAGAAACAAGTAATTCACTCTCTTTCATATTGTGACTGCATGGTTTTTCTAGATAAACGTGTTTTCCACTCTCCATAGCTTTACAAGCTCCATACGCATGCCAATGATCAGGTGTAGCCATAATAATTGCATCAACATCTTTATCATCAAAAATCTTGTGAATATTTTTCTCAGATTTAACATTATTCCCAGTCAAATCAAAAAATCTTTTTGATGCTTTTACAATTTGATTATCCATTACATCACACAAGTGAGTAACTTCTATATTTTTTTGAGAAATTGCTCCACTTAGGAGTCCTGGTATTCTTCTTCCTAATCCTTGAAAAGCAATTTTAATTCTTTCATTAGAACCAATAATTTTTCTGTAAGATTTTGCTGAAATTGAATTGACAAAAGTTAAACCTGTTACCGCCAAGGCAGATTTTTTTAGAAAATTTCGTCTATTTTTCATCCTTATATTCTCTTATTTTTATGTTTTTGAATGAGACCTCATCACCATGATCTTGCAATAAAATATGACCTGATTTTTGTTGAGCAAAGTTTTCCCATTTGGAATATTTACTATACTCTACTAAAGCTCTAAAAACTTGAGAAAAGCGATTATATTCCAAGACTTTCTCATTATCAAGCCAATGTTCAACATTACCATTATTTGAAACAATTTTAGCTCTATGCCACGCACCTGGTCTGACATCTTTCCAGTTTAATTTCTTAGCCTCAATAAGGTCATATAAACTAGCTACTCCTCTATTTTTTTTAACATCCTCTTTTTTTATATCCCATTTTTCTCCCTCAAGTTCCATAACTCTAAACTTTTTTGATGCATCTGAATGAAATTTATTGTCTAATATTTGATATTCTAATCCGATTGCTGAACCCTCACCTTTATTTAAATCTAGGTCTACAAAATATTTAATTCCACTATTAGCACCTTTTGTAATTTTGAAATCCAACTCCAATTCAAAATTTTCATATTTGTCTGTTGTTACTATGTCACCTCCATTTGCAGATTCTGCTCCATCTGCTGGTAAGACAGTTAATAAACCGTTTTTTATTACCCATCCTTTGGTTGGAAAGGAATCAGTTTTTGCTCCCACCCATCCATTTGATGTATTTCCATCAAAAATAAATTTCCAACCATTTTCTTTTTGTTTTTCAGTAAGATAATTATCTACGTTATTAATTTCTGGTGAGTAATCTTCAACTGGATATCTTTTTTTATCCAATTCATCAGTAGTTATACGGATGTTTTTCCATTTAACCTGTTTTCCCTCTAACGATTCTTTACCAATACTGTGGACCTGTAATGCAATAAAACCATTAGTTGAAGTATCATCAATTAAATTTGAGCATTGAATTCCATTTACCCATGTCCTAACAGTATTTCCAATTGCTTCAATCCTAATAAAATTCCATTCGTCAGGGACAAAAGCAGTTCTGGCAATTGGATTCACAGAAAGTGGATACAAAAAAATACTTCTTCGTGATTGATCATAAATACCTCCGGTCCAAAATCTCTTTCTTTCAGGATTATTTGCCTCCAGCTCAAGTTGATATCCATAAACATATTTTCTAGAGTCATTGGACTGAAGTGATCTAAATTGAACGCCAGAATTTAAACCGGAACTAACGTTAACCTCAAATTCTAAAATAAAATCTTTATAAAATTTTTTGGTACCCAAATAAGTACTTGATGACTTTAACTGAGAAGTACCAACAATGGTTCCATCTACTAGTTGAAAATCTGCTCTACCTTGCTTAATTTCCCAGTTACTTAAATCATCTCCGATTAAATATGACCAATTTTCTTGAGAAATTAGTACTGTGTTAACTGAAAGAAAAAATAGAACTAAAATATATTTCATGACCTATGATGTATGATCACTTACAATATACCAATTACCCTTGATTTTTTTAAATACCAAGGTAAAATAGCCAGATAAATTCTCATTATCTCTTTTAATGTTGAACTTGCCTAAAAGGATTGCAACTTTTTTAGTTATTAAAAACAAGTCATTAATTTCAAAATCGAGATAACCCATCAATTCGTTTGACGAATAGGTATTTAAGTAACGATCTTTAACAAAATCCCAACCATAAATAGGCCCACTTGACCCTGAAAAAACTAACTTATCAGATTTAAGGTAACCTTGCATAAATTCATCTATGTCAAAATTATTCCAAGCTATTCTTTGGGTTTCTAAAACATTTAAAATTTTTAATGAATCAGCCTCCTTAATATTTTGGGAATAAATAGAAGTTATTGAGATTATTAAAAAAAATAATAAATAACGTACCATTCTTTTAAATTAAAAAAAACCCCGAGAAATATCGGGGTTTAATCAAAAATATTATTAAATGAGATCAAAAACTATTGTAAATCAGTGTTGCCTTTATTTGGGTTATAGAGATAATTGAATGTGTAGTATCGTGACTCATCAACAAAAGCATTTGGACTGGCAGGTGCATTTTTATAGTAACTCAAAATCTCAACTTTAGCATACCTATCGTCCCTAGTCTTAAAGACAAGAATTTTTCCTGGTGTTGGCGTTATTATAAAAGTTGGAGGACCTGAGTAGGTGTACCATCCATTTCCACTTCCGCTTTGGATAGCTGGACCAGAAGCTGAGTCTTGAGTTAGAGCAATATCGGCAGAAACGACTGTTGCAAATGTTCCGTTAGCAATTCCTGCAGCTGCTGCTCCTGTTCTTGTTGGTTCATCATTGGTTCCAGTTGAAGCACCTCCATTAACAATTATGGTAGTTCCTCTAAATGCAATGTCCCAATCATTTGCATCGGTTGTAGTCATTCCTGTACTAAAGTCAAACTTAGTAAAGTCTCCTGTAATTGGTTGCCCCATACCACCAGACTGAGGGGCATGCAAGTTAGAGTATGTACTTGATACAGAGGGTAGAATTTCTTCATCATCAGAACATGATGTAAAGATTAGAAGAAAAATAAATAAGTATTTAAGATTGTTCATTTTGATTGAAATTTTTTTCAAAATTATCTACCAAAAATTTAAAAAAGTAACGACAAAAGTTCTATTTTTATCAAATAATGCTAGATTTGATGATCTATAAATTTTTGGTATGTTTTTAATTAAATTTCCTCATATATAATTAAAAAATAAAATTTGTATGATTTTTGATGATATAACATATGTCAACAATTTTTAATGAAAAATATCAAATCAGGTACTATAACTAAAATCGAAATTGATAATGATATTCTTTATTATGACTATAATAATTTAGAATCAAAAAAATTTCTTATGAACTACGAAACTGAAAAGGGTTTTATTCAGTTTCATTTTTGTCTGAAAGGTGACATATCATTTGAGTACAATAATGGTGCATACTCATTTCCATTGAGTACAGGAAATTGTATTCTTCTTTATAATCCAATAATGAATTTACCTGTGAATGCACTTCTAAATCATAACTCAAAACTTGTTTCTTTACATATTAGAATAGAAAAATTTCATAGTTTATTTTTTGAAAATTCAGATAATATTCCATTTTTAAGTGAAGAGAATATTAATAAAAAATTTTATAAAGAATACGCACTAAGCCCTATGATGACTACGATACTTGTTCAAATGATGAATGAAAATGTGAGTGATAACGTAAAAAAATTATACTTCAAAGGGAAAGTATTTGAAATTTTAAGTCTTTTATTTAACATTTCAAAAGAAATGAATACTGAACAATGTCCATTTCTTGCTGATGATAAAAACGTAAAGAAGATAAAAATGGCTAAAGAAATTATTATTGCTAGAATGTCCGAACCACCAAGTTTAAAGGAGCTGGCTGATCAAGTAGAAATTTCTTTAAAAAATCTCAAAGAAGGATTTAAGCAAGTTTATGGAAACACTGTATTTGGTTACTTATATGATCATAAAATGAATGTTGCCAGTCAAATGCTATCAACAAAAAATTATAATGTAAATGAAGTAGCGCTACATTTAGGATATAGCACTGCAAGTCATTTTATAAATGCATTTAAAAATAAATTTGGCACTACGCCTAAAAAATATCTGAACAATTCTAATTAGAGACTATAATTTAGCCTAGCGTAAAACTCTCTTCCATAAATATTAGGCACAAGATCTACATTCCGAAAGTTAGCGGCATTTTTAACAGTTAATTGCATTTCTAATTTTTTGAAAATATTGTATTTATATGAAAAATTTATGATTGTTGAATGAGGAACAATTGATGAATCAAATCTGTCTATAATATTATTACCATTTGTATCAAATATTCCATACTTAGACCTATATATTAATCTAAAAAAGTACTTTTCTAAGTAACTAAGCTTAAAATTAAAATTATGTCTTGATCTGTTGGGTAACCCGTAAACGTCAGAAACCTTTAAACTAATGCTTTGTAAATTATCTGGGTTTCTAGCATATATGTTTCCTTCCCTAATTTTTGATAGATTTTCTTTATTAAACGCATACAATAGTTGATAATTTAAATTGACCAATAGGTCATTAGATAATTTATATGAATTTTGAATTTCTAGGCCCTGTGTTAAGATTTCATCAATGTTAACATAACCAAAAACATTTTGTCCATTCGTCTTTCTAGCAATAACTCGAGTATCAATTAAATTTGAAATATCATTTCTAAAATAATTTAATCTTGAGTTTAACTTTTCAAAGCTCATATTTATACCAAAGTTAATTCCCACTGAAGATTCAGGAATCAACTTTCCCCCCAAACTACTTTCATCAACAATAACATTTAATATTTCATTTAAATTTTTGAGTTTATTAATTCCATCTAGTTCTTCAAATTTTCCAAAAACTGAATAACCCACAGAGCTGTTTGTAAAATTTAGATACAACTGTCTAAAATCAGGTGATTTAAAACCTTGACCTATTGAAAAAGTTGATGATATTTTATCATTATGGTAGTACTTAAATGATATCTTAGAGCTTAATTTTGACTTGTAACTGCTATGATTATCTAGTCTTGTTCCTAAAATCATTAATATATCATCCCCAATAGTTAAATCATACTGTAAAAATGCGTTGAATAGCTCTGCTTTAACATTTTTTTCAAATAAGGATCTTTTCAATGATTCATTTTCTATTGCAATTCCAAATACAGTATTTTTTCTTTTTATGTTGCTGATTCTAATCTCAGGTTTAATTAAAGAATGGTCATAGAATCCATAAATAGAATCATCAATATTGAGTCTATCATCATTTCTAAATTCAGTATAATAAAGTTCATAATTTAATTTCCACTTATTTTTCAATAGCTGAGTAAATTTGGTATGTGAACTAAACTCATCAATTTCTGAATAAATATTTTGACTAGATTGTCTTTGATTGAAAAATTTGAAAGATTGAAAAAAACTGATTTTATTATTAAAATCATGTTCTACCAACGCAGTGATTGTAGATGAATTTTTTGGGTCAACTGTTTTTTCCACTGTCTCTAAATCTAAATCATATCCTTTGTTTGAGTAATTATTAAAGGAAAATGAAATATTAGATTTTTTAATTTTCTTTGATAGATAAACATTTGAATCAAAAATTGAGTTTGTTCCAAATGTTTGACTAAGTTTTAGACTTGTTTGCTCTTTAAATTTCTTTTCGGTAATTAAATTAATAACTCCACCTAATGCTGCAGATCCATATAAACTCGATGATGGACCTTTGATGACTTCAATTTGTTTTATATTATTTAATGCAAATCGATCTAGGTCTATATTTCCTGAAAGCCTACCAACACTGGGAACTCCATCAACTAATATTTGTATATAATCTGATGATAAACCTTGAACCTGAATTCCCTCTAGACCACCAACAGTGTAATCTGGAACACTTAGTAAACCTAGTTGTTCTTCTAAAATATCAGTTAATCTTAACGAGCCAAAATTTTCAATTTCCTTATTATTTATTATTATAGAATTTAAAGGAGGTGTTGAAATTAGGGTTTCTGTTTTAGTTCCCGACACAAAAACTTTATCAAGTTTAAGGGTGTCATTTAAAGGGATATTCTGGCCAGTAATTTCAAAAAATATTAAAATATAAAAAAGAAGATATGTAAATCTCATATCTAAAATTATAATCAAATAGACTGTAAAAATAACGACAAAAGGAATTTTAATAACAAAAATTAATAATTGTATTTTTGAGCAGTGAAAAAGGATTTTTGGCGTTTTGCACAAGTTATATTAACGATATCATTTATATATATAACTTTAACTCAAATTGATTTAGAGGCTTTAATTTCCCTATTAAGAGATGTTAACTTTACATACATTATAATCTCAACTGTACTTTACTTTTTTTCTCAATTAATATCATCAGAAAGATTACGTTTGATTTTAAATTCTAATCAGTATGAAATTTCATTCATTAACAACTTTATATTATATCTGCTTGGTATTTTTTATAATTTCTTCATCCCAGGCGGATTTGGCGGTGATGCATATAAATTTTACCTAATGAATAAGAATTATAACTGGGACTTGAAAAAACTTTTTAAACTTTTAGTTTTTGATAGATTAATTGGTTTGGGTGCACTAGTTTGTATTTTACTTTTTATAATCCAAAATTTCATTTTTAAATTAAGCTTGATTATAACTATTATTTCAATGATTGTGGCTCTAATTTTAGGTTTCGTTATTGTAAAATACATTTTTAAAAACCAGCATATATATTTAGAATCACTTGGCTTATCTGTAGTTAATCAATTTTTGCAATTTCTAGCTATTCTGTGTATAATTCTATCACTTGGCATTGATGACAATTTCATAGAGATAATTGTTGTTTTTATTTGCTCCTCTATTCTTTCCGTTTTCTCAATTGGTGGAATAGGAATTAGAGAATATATATTTCTAATATCTGCTTCATTTATAAAAGTCTCACCTGAAATATCAGCTAGTTTAGGCCTATTATTTACATTTTCAGCAAGTTTTTCAACAATTCCTGGGTTATTTTACTTAGTCAAAAAACCAAAGTCTTTAAAATAAAAAAACCCAAGACTTAATCCTGGGTTTTTTAATTATAACTAATAAAAATTCTAGTTTTTCGGAATTCCAGATCCACCTCCGAAAGGTGCCCAATTAGCGTGAACACTTTTCCAACCATTTGGAGTTGCAATCCAAACAGATGAGGCTCTTGTACTGTATGCTACTGAATCCTCAGATCCAGAGTGCGTGTAAGATCCATCAGCATAAAATGTAAGAACTGCCATAGTCATATCAGGTGAAAATTTAACATCAATATCCCTTAAGTCAAAGCTGTTCCAGGTTATATCATTTTGCCTATTCAAGCTTTCATCTGTAAAATCATAAAATTCTTGAAGATTAGAATCACCAGCAGTCAATTGCATTTCATCTGTGACATATTTTTCATATTCCTCTTTATCTCTCTCCAAAATAGCATTTTGCATAGCAACCTGTGCTTCCTGTAAATTTTTCACTATCTCAGCTTTATTTACATTTCTATTATAGGTTACTAATTTAGGTTGGTAAGGCGATGCAAAAGAGGCATAATCATAAGCTCTAAACTGACTTCGCAACGCTGTACTAAAGTCTCCAGACATCGCGGCTATCTCAGCTTTTGAGTCCAATGCATTTGGACCATCATGAAGCTCCCTAGATTTATCTATAGCTTCCATCGCTGCATCGTAATCTACTTTCCCTCCAATTTCACCATTGGCATAACCATAAGCAACCATATTATAAGCTGCTGATGCATGTTCTGGAAAATTTTGAGCATATTTCACATAGTTATTATAATCACCGCGTGCACCAAACCAATTGAGAAGCGGACTGTTTGGATTATCTTCGAGACCGCTATTTAATGAGGCATTCCAAGTATCACCATCAGCAGTCAAAGTTGCAGTTAGCATTTTATGCCAAACCTTTTCCTCAGAGGAAAGTTTACTTACATCTATTGCCTCAAGCTTACTCTTTCTTGATCCATTTCCAGCAGCTGCAGCTGCCATTACTAAATTTGCACATCCACAATCATCATCCAGCATTAAAGCTGCTTTTGCCATTCCAACAGCCATTAATTGCTCTAGATTTGCGAGATGCTCTACTGCTTCATTCACAATTTCTGAAGCTTTTTTATTACATGAGTCATCAACCCATTGTTGAGAATTTAAGTTGATGAATAGCATGCAAAAAATTATTGTAAAAATATTTTTCATAGTTTGTTTTTTTTATGATTTCCAAACATAGAAAAAAGAGTTCAAAAAAGTAAATAATTTAGAATTAATCTAAACTATTAATTTCAAAAGACGATGCAGGTAGTCCTTCTAAATTAAAAAGTGTTGCTTCAAAATAGTTTTTCCAACCGTATCTAACTTTTTCTGGGTCGGATACATTCTCAGACTCGACTATAATTGACCTTCCTGAAATTTTAGCTGTTGCTGCGTAAAATTGGTTGTCGGGACCTGATAATTCAAAATCATTTAGTGGTCCATTAAAATTATAAAAGCCATTCTTGGCATAATCAAAAGTAATTACAACAGATGATCCATCTTTTTTAGCAGATTTTACTATTGGACCAGATGGTGTTATTGATTCAAAACCGTAGGTTTTATTTAATGCCCAGTAAGCTAACCTATTTCCAACTTTAATTTTTTCAGGTGGATGTATTGAATTTAAAGCACCAATATCAACAGTACTTACCATTCCTGAATTAGGAATATTAAACATGGCATCTAATTGAGAGTCTCTTAATAGTGCAGAACTAATTTCTTCTGGACCATCATATCTGAATGGTGCTATTTGGACAAAATAAAAGGGAAAATCGCCTTGACCCCATTCATCACGCCAACTTTTTACCATGACTTGCATTAACTTGGAGTAATTGTTTGCCCTTAATCTGTTGTTTTCTCCTTGATACCATAATGCACCTTTAATTGTGTAGGGAATAAGCGGATTAATCATTCCGTTAAAGAGATACCCGAGGTTATAGTGTTCGTATTGGTCCTTAAAATTATTTTTTAGAACCCCAGGTTTAAAATTTTCATCTAAATGCGTTTTTTCAGCCCAAGCCTCAGCCGGTGTGCCGCCCCAGGATGTAGCTATTATTCCCACAGGAACATTTAGGGTTTCATTAATATAACTCGCAAAAGAATAAGCAGCTGCACTAAAATTTCTTACGGTTTTTGGATTGGATAATTCCCATTTTCCTGTAAAATCTTTAAGTTTTTCACTGCTAAATTGCCTATCAACAGTTAGCAATCGGATTTTATTATTGTTGGCTTTTCCAATTATATCCTGAGAACCATTGATAGGTTC
>CEUK01186512.1_pt1 | contig 12221 bp, 8 predicted proteins | sample 356451 | NCBI WGS metagenome assembly CEUK01 (sample SAMEA2622843, study PRJEB7988) | marine metagenome | isolation source: saline water (ENVO:00002010), including
AGCTGTCTGATGGCTTCAATAAACGGTTGTGATTCGATGTCACCTACGGTGCCACCCACTTCAACAATGGCGACATCATGACCTTGTGCACCGTCGATTACCCGGCGCTTAATTTCGTTGGTGATATGCGGGATGACCTGAATGGTCGCGCCCAGATAATCACCGCGGCGCTCGCGGCGCAGTACTTCTTCGTAAACCCGTCCGGTGGTGAAGTTGTTCCGTTTTGTCATGCGCGTTCTGATGAAACGCTCATAGTGACCTAAATCCAGGTCGGTTTCGGCACCATCGTCAGTTACAAACACTTCGCCGTGTTGTATTGGACTCATAGTACCCGGATCAACGTTAATATACGGATCCAGTTTTAGCATGGTCACCGTGAGACCACGTGCTTCAAGGATGGCGGCAAGTGATGCTGCAGCAATGCCTTTACCAAGCGATGAAACGACACCACCGGTGACGAAAATATAATTAGTCATGCGAAACCTAAGACGTTGGGTTATTTATTGGGTAATGCACTGTTAGAAACAGCACTATAGACGGCGCAACAGTATACCCAATAAGCTGGCTGTTCACAATTATAACAAGCAATAAGATACGTGTATTAGGCGGGCAGGGCAATCTGCAATGATGACGTGTCGTTTGTTACGTATTTACGTCATCACTGCAGTGGTTTAAGGACTAAAGATTACTCTGTTTTTTTAGTTCATAAATTAACGCGAGTGCCTGCTTGGGTGTAAGGTCGTCAGGATCGATACCGGCCAGTGCCAGCTCTACAGCTGAAGGTTCGGGCTGCACAAACAGCGACTGTTGTGTGGCAGCCGTTGCTATTTGCTTGGTGTTTTCTGATGACCCGGACGCTTTTGCACTTTGCTCTAACTGTTTGAGACGAAGCTTTGCTGCACCGATAACGGCTTTGGGTACACCTGCTAATTGCGCCACCTGCAGCCCATAGCTTTTGCTGGCCGCACCCGACTCTACCGTATGCATAAAGCGAATTGTATCGTCGTGTTCTACTGCATCGAGGTGTAAATTGCTGACGCCATCCAATTGATTGGCAAGCTCAGTCAGTTCGAAGTAATGGGTGGCAAACAGGGTGAACGCATTCAGCTGAGTTGCCAGATATTCTGCACAGGCCCAGGCCAGAGACAAACCGTCATAGGTACTGGTACCCCGACCAATCTCGTCCATTAACACCAACGAGTAGGGCGTGGCATTATGGAGAATATTGGCGGTTTCGGTCATTTCTACCATGAAGGTAGAGCGGCCAGACGCCAAATCATCGGACGCACCAATACGGGTGAATATTTTGTCGACCGGGCCAATCTCTGCCTGCTCGGCGGGTACATAGCTACCAATGTACGCCATAAGCACTATTAACGCCGTTTGCCGCATAAAGGTTGATTTACCGCCCATATTCGGACCGGTAATCACCATGGTACGCTGTTGAGTATTCATATTTAGCGGGTTGGGTATAAATGGCCCGTCCATGACCTCTTCTACCACTGGGTGGCGGCCATTTTGGTAAGTAATTCCCGGCACATCGACAAGTTTTGGCGCGTGATATTCAAGGGTTTCTGCCCGTTCGGCGAGCGTGACCAGTACATCGAGTTTCGCCAGCGACTGAGCGCTGTCGATAAGCTTGTCCAGATGAGGCGTAATGTGGTCAAACAGAGCGTCATATAACTGCTTTTCCAACGCCAGGGCCCGGCTTTGACTGGTGAGTACCTTATCTTCGTGCTCTTTCAGCTCCGGCGTGATGTAGCGTTCATTGTTCTTCAATGTCTGGCGGCGAATGTAATGCGCAGGGACTGCTCCGCTGTTCGCTCGGGACACCTCGATAAAGAATCCATGTACTTTGTTATAGCCCACTTTTAATGTGGCTATGCCTGTAGCTTCGCGCTCACGCTGCTCAAGTTGATGCAAGTAGTCTGTGGCACCTTGTGACAGGTCGCGTAATTCATCGAGGTCCGCGTTGTAGCCAGGCGCAATGACACCGCCGTCTCGGATCACAACCGGCGGGTTGTCGATAATAGCACTGTCCAGCAAGGTCGCCAGTTCCGGGTACGTGGAGATTGTGGTTGCCAGCGAGGCTAACAACGACGCGGAGTAGGGCGCCAAGCTTGCCTGTAATTCCGGTAATGCATTTAAGGCCAGTTTGAGTCTGGCAAAATCGCGAGGGCGGGCAGAACGCAAAGCCAGTCGCGCCATGATCCGTTCAATATCGCCGATCTGTTTTAATTGCGCCTGTAGCTGCGGGTAATCTCCTTCCAACAATGCGCCAATGGCTTGTTGTCGAGCGCTGAGCTCTTCCCGGTCTGTGATGGGCGCGTGCAGGTATCGCTGCAATAAACGACTGCCCATGGCTGTCGCTGTTTTATCCAGCACCGCAAATAAGGTGTGTTCTACGCCGCCAGACAGATTGCGCGTGAGTTCGAGATTGCGACGTGTGGCCGCATCAAGTTGAACGCGAGTAGATTGCTGTTCCAGTGTAATGGCACGAATGTGTGGCAATGCAGTGCGTTGGGTGTCTTTTACGTATTGCAGCACACAACCTGCAGCGCCTAACGCGAGTGTGATATTGCCTACGCCGAAGCCACTGAGATCCTGTGTGCCAAATTGCGCATTTAATTGTTGCGAGGCGGTTTGCTGATCAAATTCCCACTCCGGGCGACGACGGATACCTTTAATATGTGATATCAATTCGAACCAGGCAAAGCCTTCCGGGTAGAGCAGCTCAGCCGGATGCAAACGCTGGAGTTCCGCACTTAGTTGATCTTCGCCCTGTAGTTCTGTCACTAAAAAGCGGCCACTGGTGATATCCAGCCAGGCTAAGCCATAGCTGTCTTTATGGCCATAAACTGCGGCAAGCACGTTGTCCCGGCGTTCTTCCAGCAGAGCTTCGTCGGTCACCGTACCCGGTGTAACAATACGCTGAACCTGACGTTCAACCGGGCCTTTACTGGTGGCCGGGTCACCGACTTGCTCGCAAATGGCGACAGACTCGCCCATTTTTACCAGGCGCGCCAAATAACTTTCAACCGCGTGGTAGGGGACACCGGCCATAGGAATCGGCTCGCCGCCAGACTTGCCTCGTGCGGTCAGGGAAATATCCAGTAGTTCCGCGGCACGTTTAGCATCGTCGAAGAACAACTCGTAAAAGTCACCCATACGGTAAAAGAGCAGAATGTTCGGATGTTGCGCCTTAATTGCCAGGTACTGGCGCATCATGGGGGTATGTGATTCCAAAAAAGCCTCAGCTTGCGATTAGTAATTTGTCCACGGCATAATAGTGCCATTCTTGATAGTCGTATTATTCCTATGAGCCAACCATTTTCAACTGTTTCCCATGATGAACTGCGTTTAGGGTTACTTTCTGAGCAAATATTGCAACTGGGAGAGCTGTTGCGGTCCCGCGAATGGTCAGTATCCTGCGCAGAGTCGTGTACGGGTGGTGGCATTGCCTACGCACTCACTTCCGTTTCAGGCAGTTCAGATTGGTTCAATCAAAGCTGGGTTACATATTCCAATGACGCCAAGGCATCGATGATAGGCGTACAACCCGACACACTGGCCAAATTTGGCGCTGTGTCTGAACAAGTGGTAGAAGAGATGGTAACTGGCACTGCCCGCAATGCTAAATCACAGTGTGCTATAGCAGTAAGTGGCATTGCAGGTCCTGGTGGTGGTAGCGATGAAAAGCCGGTTGGCACCGTGTGGTTTGGGTTCCAGTTTGGTGAACAAACAGTGACCGTTCGGCAACGGTTTCAGGGCGACCGACAAGCCGTTCGTGCCAGTGCCATTGTGTTTGCTATTAACGAACTGCACCAGTGGCTAGTTGCAAACCCTGTCTAATCTGAAAAAATACACAAAAACCGACACACAGTATTGCACTGTATAATCATACAGTATATATTGTGGACCATTACAGTTACTAAACATCGTTCGTCGTGTAGCACACAAACCAACGGTGATAATAAGAGGGCATTTCACGTGGATGACAATAAATCCAGAGCGTTATCGGCAGCAGTAGGTCAAATTGAAAAGCAATTTGGTAAAGGCGCAATTATGCGTCTGGGTGATAACCAGGCGATGGACATTGAGGCAATCTCAACAGGCTCACTGAGTATTGATATTGCACTGGGTATAGGCGGTCTTCCATGTGGTCGTGTTGTCGAAATTTACGGCCCGGAATCATCAGGTAAAACAACACTGACATTACAGGTTATTGCTGAAGCGCAAAAGAAAGGCAAAACCTGTGCATTCGTTGATGCCGAGCACGCGCTTGATCCGGTATATGCAGAGAAGCTGGGCGTAAGCATTGACGATCTACTGGTATCTCAGCCCGATACCGGTGAGCAAGCGTTGGAAATCTGTGACATGTTAGTGCGCTCTGGTGCTGTTGACGTGGTCATTGTGGACTCTGTGGCAGCGTTAACACCAAAAGCCGAAATTGAAGGCGATATGGGTGACTCGCACGTTGGTTTACAAGCGCGTTTGATGTCTCAGGCCCTGCGTAAACTGACTGGTAACATTAAGCGTTCAAATACCTTGTGTATCTTTATTAACCAAATTCGTATGAAAATTGGTGTGATGTTCGGTAACCCTTTAAATCTAGCAAAAAAGTTGTTCAAGCCGATGGGTGGGTGGGTAAATACTGAGTTTGCGTAAGCAACTTATCCGCTTGAACAATTTACAAATCATTTTCTAGCAGTTATAACAGTTTTTAGGAGGCCAAGATAATGGCATCAGATGATAACAGAAACAAAGCACTTGCTGCTGCATTAGGTCAAATTGAGAAGCAATTCGGCAAAGGCTCCATTATGCGTCTTGGCGAGCAGGAACAGGTCGCTATGCCTTGTGTAAGTACAGGTAGCCTTGGGTTAGATATTGCACTGGGTATCGGTGGTCTTCCTTATGGCCGTATTGTAGAGCTGTACGGGCCTGAGTCTTCCGGTAAAACTACTCTAACATTGCAAATTATCGCCAATGCGCAACGACAAGGCAAAACTTGTGCCTTCGTAGATGCAGAGCACGCGCTTGACCCTGTCTACGCTGAAAAATTGGGCGTAGACCTCGACACGTTATTGGTATCTCAGCCCGATACTGGTGAGCAAGCGCTGGAAATTTGCGACATGCTAACGCGCTCAGGTGCGGTTGACGTCATCATTGTTGACTCAGTGGCTGCACTGACACCGAAAGCCGAGATTGAAGGTGAAATGGGTGACTCACATGTTGGCCTACAGGCACGTTTGATGTCTCAAGCGCTGCGTAAGTTGACTGGTAATGTGAAAAATTCGAACGTTTTGATGGTTTTCATCAACCAAATTCGAATGAAGATTGGAGTCATGTTTGGAAATCCTGAGACGGTAACCGGTGGTCAAGCCCTAAAATTTTACTCTTCAGTACGTATGGATATTCGCAGAATTGGTGCCGTGAAAGAGGGAGATGAGGTCGTTGGCAATGAAACTCGTGTGAAAGTGGTTAAGAACAAAGTTTCCCCTCCATTTAAACAAGCTGAGTTTCAGATCATGTATGGTGAAGGGACTTCTCTTCAGGGCGAAATCGTAGATTTGGGTGTGAAACTGGGCCTTATCCAAAAGGCCGGTGCTTGGTACAGCTACGGTGAGAATCGAATCGGACAAGGTAAAGCTAATACCATCAAATGGCTTAAGGAAAATCCAGAGGTATCCAATGAGATCGAAGGAATGATAAGAGAAAAGCTGATGCCTGATTTAAAAAAGCCAGAAAAAGCTGCTGAAGAACTAAAGTAATAGAAAAGCGGGGAGGCTTTGTCTCCCTGATTCTCTTGGCTGGATATGATAGTAACTACGGATAAAGGCAAACCCTATTCACTAGAATCCATGGAAACTGTGTTTTCTGAGGATATTTTAAATATTGTAAAGAAATACAGATATCGAATTATCACGGGCAGTGATAGAACTGTCTACCAGCGTATCGATGGACTAAAGAAGTGGGTTGACTATCTCAAGGATAACAAAGACGGCACTGCTCAATTTTTACAAACCTTCCGTGTCGGTCAGAGGCCTTTAGAAAACGATTGGTTGACGCACAGAATACAGTTGTCACGGCATTTCCAGATTGCATTTCCATCCATTACAACAAGACAAAAACACATCTCAGCAGTGAATTGGTGGCTCAAATTTTTTTCGGATTTTGGAATAGCACCGCAGGCTAATGGGCTTCCGCACCCTGACTTACTGACTGAGGCACATATGGACGTACGGCCAAAAGGTAAGAAAAAAACGGTAATCGATTACGCTGTACCCGATTCACTCTCCTCAGTTAATATTCCAGAGAAATATCAAGAGTATATCTCCGACTATATCGATTCTGTGGCGAAGGATGACCCCGATGGTGAGGAGAAGATTTCTCTTCTTGTAAATGCGGTCTATGAAATAGCCATGTCAGATTCGCCATCTTCTCTTGATTCATTCTCAAAGCTAGTCGAGGAGGCAATAGCACGCCGTCTAGTTAGAATTCGCAATAGAGCTGAAAGCGCCTTTACTAAAGCTCTTGAAAAGCGCTCATATTGGATAAGTGAAGCAAAGAAAGGAAAGGAGCATTATAACAACATCATTAAATGGTTGGACTGGGAGAAAAAAGCTGGTGAAGGTAATACCAATCCTTATACAGCCTCTCTGGATAACCTCAGCAACGATGAAGTTTTGCAATCATTTCTTTACTGTCTAGTTGAAAAAGAGAGCCCTTATTATGGTGTTGGGTTTAGATATAGCTTCCTCCCTAGATTCAAATACAATCGAATAAGAAAATATCTTCAAAAACGTAACCTTCGAGTGGTGGCCCAAGACTTCGTTGAGATGGTCGGTGCAAGTAAAGAGTTACTTGTTTCAGCGCAAGTTATCTTAGTCGATGAATTAAATGCCAATCCTTCATCAGTCAGGCAGTTGAAACGTGACGATGTAGTGAAATTCAGCGAAGATTTAATTGAAACGTCGTGGGTAAAAGCGAGAGCGAATTATAAGCGTTTAGGGCTCGTAGAGCTTGCTTTATCTGAAGGCGATGAATGGAGAGCTGCGCACGCTACTATTGATGAATTGAAGAAAGCTACTGAGCCTTATTCGGGCTATGCCATACCCGAAAATAAGGGTAATTTGTTTTTATATAATTACCAAAATTCTACAGGATCAAATAGGCGAAAACAGGGTAATGACGTTGTTTCAACACCAAGCGAAAATTGGTTTAATGAATGCACCCAAGCGTTATTGTCAGATGTAGCTGAAGGCCTGACGGCGAGAAGCATTAGGGCATCCCGTATCCTGCTTGAAGGTCTGCAAAAAGGCTTAGCATCAGCAAAAGCAAAAGGGCGTCATGTCACTGAGCTGGTCACAAGAAAACACTATCTGGATAAATTGGCGTACTCCAAAAAACTTGAAGATGACATTCGTGTATTTATGGAGTGGCTTGAAGCGTTGATTGTCGTTGACATTGAAGATTACGCGATCAAAGCGGGATATGACGAAAAGAAGTTTGCTTCACTCCAACAAAAAATAAAGGAAGATGGCTTTGGAGGCATTGTCTGTAAGGATCCTAACGCTGGATACCAAAAAGGGACCGTCGCTGGAGATGGCTGCGGGTTATTTTTAAAATGCCTTACATGTAAACAGCGCTCATCAGTCTTTTTCGCCAATAAACAAAACATCACTCAGATGATCCTATGGTCCCGAGCATTGGCCTCCTATGTTAAACCTTTAAATTCAAAGGAAGCATCCAAGTTTTACATGTGGTGTCAGTTCATAGATACCATTTATGAAGAGCTTCAAGGTGATCTTATGTACTCAGCCATTCTGGCGGAGTCAGAAAATGCTGCTGATCATTACGAAGCTAAGTATGAAAATCCTTATACACCTGTACTTAAGGGGATGTAGTGATGATTAACGTAACAATGTTATTCCCAAAACTTAAGGGTGTTGGCGACGGTTTTCCGAAGAGGTTTGATTGGCTTCATACACCATTTGATGATGATACATGGGAAGTATCAGACCCTAAGAGCGAATCAAACCCTGATCGAATAACAATCCAGTTTGATGGTGTCTTAGCTGCTTCGCTGAAATTTAGTGATGTAAATGGGCTAGTCGATGATCTGAAGCGGAGTCTGGTCGTGTCTGTTGAGCTAGGCAGGTCCACAAGTGAATTTGGGAAAGTCGGTAGCTTAAGTCGCATGAGAAGTCATGTGAATGAGCTTAAACGAATAGTCAGAGAGCTTTGGAACATATACGGTTCACTTGAAAATATCGATTCTGATGATGTTTCAGACATTATTAGTAACTTGGCCAAGAATGAATCTGCTGCTTTAGGTTACCCAAGCAAACTAAGAGCTTATTTTGAAAATAAAGATATTTCATCAGTGCCAGTTACGCTGGTACAAGACAAGCGACGCCCTTCGGCAGCAGATAGAGACAGAATCTATTTTGAATGCGGAATACATCCATACAGTGCACGTTCCTGTCCTGCGTGCCGTGAGATTATTCAAGCCTGTCATGAGAAGCTGGCGTTGTATTATAAAACGCCATTTGAACAGCTCGTGTTCGAAAAGAGGGAAGGTGAACTTGTAGGTGAGAAACTATTCAATGATAGGGTCAAAGTGCTTCGAGTCTTTGCAAATCAATCCATGGTGTCAGGGTTATTTAGAAACCCATTGCCTTTTCAGCCATCAGCTATCGACAGTGATCAGGTATTAACACTCGCAAAGAAACTCAGTAGGGCCAAATCAGCGAAACGAACCCGCAACATCGAGGTCTCTACCTTCCTCAAGGTCATGGATGCTGCTGCACGCTATGTGGTGGATTACTCAGAAATTCTATTCAAATGGCACGACTACCTAGTCGCAAATCAGCAAGATTATATTGATAAGGCCGAACCATCAAAAGTAATGGGGGCAGTCCTAAGGAACGAGACTCAAAACCATCCTTTATCAGAATTGCCAGCATCCCCTTTTCCATTAAATGGACTAAACCCGTCTCCTACAGTGAAATCAGATTTTTCTAATGAAGTTAGTGAAAAAATGAACGCACTGATTAGAGATGGGGTTAAAGATTCAGAAATCGCAAGCGCTGTTGGTCTTACAAGGGTGCAGGTAAGAAACTTTAGGGGAACAAAAGCTTACTATGGCCGCGATTTACCGACATCTGGTATTTCACTTTACACGGCGATGTACAACTATTTACCCCTTTCATGTGCTTTGATTCTATTGGCATTTACCGCAGGTCGTGAAAAAGGTGTTTACGGATTAAAGCCTGACTGCATTAAGGAAACAGAAGGGCAACTGTGGATAGAAATGTATGTTCACAAAACGCTGCGTCAATATCAGCGCTTTCCAGCGGTTAAGTTAATGGAAATGGCAGTCAACGTTCTCAGAAGATTAAGTGAGCAGTACAGAATAGAGACTGGAGAAGAAAACCTTTTTAAATTTCAAAGCCCACTCTTCAATGGAACAATTGGATTTAGGTTTGATGGAACGATGGAGCACTTTTGTAGAAACGCATTAAATCTCTTCGATGACGCTAATGTTGAAGCATTCAAATTTAGTGAACATCAGTTCCGACGCTTCTTTGCAATTATGTATTTTTATCGTTATGAAGCTGGAGACTTTGAGGCATTGTCACACCATCTCAGGCATCTTAGCTACCAGATGACAATGGTTTACTTATCTGAGAGAGAGCAGGGTGCGATTCTTCGTGATGAGCAGAACAGAAAAGTGGCACGTCTTGCTAAAAGAGCAGTTAATGGGGATCAATCGTTGTCTGGCCAAATGGTGGATGAGTTGATTCATCTGTTTAAGGACCAGCTGATATTGGAAGGTGGCCAATACGAGGATGACATAGACAGTGTCGCCGCCGAGGACATTGATCTGGTTATCGACTTCCCACATGCAAAAGGGCTGTGCTTCGGACGGACACCAAGGTTTGTTTATCGAGCAAAGTGCAAAGTAGAACGAGATGGTGTGGTCTTGCCGTCCATTCTGAGCTCCTCAGAAGGGCTATGTCAAGATTGCCCTAACTTCTTAGGGGTATGTGAGATTAAAGGCAATTTCGTTCCTCAGAGAGCTTCAGAGGAGATATTTAGGGTTGGTGGCGACCTTTTAGATGCTGCTACTAAAAAAGGAGTATCAGTAAATGTCTAAAAACACAGTAGCACTAAAGGAGCGTAATGAGGCTAAATCCGAAGAAGTATTTAAAGCCCTTAAAGAAAAAATAATTAAATTGGAAGACGTTTTAGATGACTTAAGAGCTAATCCACTGGGCAATTTTTCACAGCTTACCAGTGTAGTAAAGCTGCTTGAGTTTGAGGGGTATGATCTACCTAATTTGATTACTAGCAGAACAACTCTCAGTATCAAACACAAAGATTTGAAAAAACTCTACGAGAACTTGGCGAGCGCTGTAAAGGAAATCAAAGAAGATCCTGCCTCAATAGATCCCTTGTTTACCTCCAAGGTAAGAGAGGCTCTCAGAGCCGAATTCCAACCTGAAATTGATGTGCTAAATGCCGAAGTTGAGAAGTATGCAGAACTACTGACTGCTGAACAGGCGAAGCGTCAAGTAGCTGAAGAAAGCTCACGACGTTTTCAAAAAGAAATCAGGAGATTGGAAAAGCAGATTAAGTTAGCAAACGAAAAAATTCGTACTTTAACCGCTGACGGCAATATCAGGAGCGTTTAAGTGTTCAAGGTAATAAAGTGTGGCGAGCAGTTTTCAATCAATGGTGTTGATGCGCCCTATTTTCCAATGCTTGTTAATATTGAACTTGAACCTGATGAAGCCTCTTTATATGAGGTGAATAGTTATCTGAGAAGCTTTGCCACAAAACGCAAAGGCGTAGAAAAAGCTAAGCGCATTGCTGCGGCACTGTGCCGCTTTTTCAACTATCACTATTACATTCGGGTAAGAAGGGTTGCCGAGGAAATTGTGGCTTACACGATTATTGATGAGAGTATCATCAAAAGATATCAGGAATGGCTTAAGCTGAAATCCGATCTTGGTGAGGCTAGTTCCAGAAATACTGAAATAAAATATATCTACCATTTTTATTGGCATCTTGAGCACAAGGTTGGAGCTATCTCTGGTGTTATTGGTATACCTGATGGTGTTAGAGGACTTACATATGGACTTCCTGTTCGTAAAGCAACCGCAAGGCAGAAAACTGATTTTTTAGTCCCTATTTTAGAGAAAGAAATCTCTAAACCTGCTAAGCCAGATACCAAATATACTGATTGGGAAGCTGCTTATATAAGAGCGTCATCTAAAAAATGCCCTCTTTCAGCTCGTGATGCGTTAATGATAAGGGTGATAATAGATACCGCATTGCGAAGAGAAGAGTTAGCTACACTTACGACTAATTTATTTGATGATCCACCACCAATTGACAGTAAATATGCGTTCGTAAAGCTAAACAGGTCCAAGTTCGACGAGTCAAAAGGACAACGGCAAGCGCCTTTTCCGGTTGAACTCTACCGTAAAATAAAACAATACAAGAAAACCCATAGGCGTAAGCTAAAGAAGGAAGGTGTCAACGATGGAAAAGCACTTTTCCTATCAAATCGTGGGAGTCCGCTTGGGTTGACATCCGTTAATTACGTTCTTAACAAATATGGACTAAGACCTCACGATGGCAGGAAATTATCTTTGACTGAATTGTTTATTGAGCGCATCGAATTGGGGATGTCAAGAGACTTAGCAATAGCAGAAGTGGCTGAAATTGCAGGACACTCAGCGAAGTCACGAGGGACGACTCTGGAAGAATACTATCTAGAGGCGAGCAGGATACTCGAAGCAAGGCAGCTCAAAGCAAAGTCAATAAGGGAAGAAGATACTAAAGAAATGCAAATTCAAAAACTTGAAGCAAAGATTGAAGAGCTCCAAAAGAAGCTTCGTGAATCTACTGCTTGAGCAGCGCCGCGTCCTGCGGCGATATCCATCCATCCTTGGATTTCCGTCAGTCATGTTCCAACTTTCTGTCATGCGCGTCGTTCCAAACGACGCGGTGTTAGATCAATAGGTTATTGGTTTAGCAGGGTGGTCTTACTAGTAGCTTTGGCATTTGAGTGACGCGCAGCGTCCTGCTGCGCTGTTCAAATAATATTATTGCCTAAGTTCTACGGGGTAGAAGTTTTTCATCTTCTTCGGGGAGATAACTATAATTGCATATTCCGGCTAATCCGGACACCGGCACCGGTTTAATCC
>CEUK01145525.1_pt1 | contig 12202 bp, 12 predicted proteins | sample 356451 | NCBI WGS metagenome assembly CEUK01 (sample SAMEA2622843, study PRJEB7988) | marine metagenome | isolation source: saline water (ENVO:00002010), including
TTTGTTTGATTATTTTATTAAGCATTCTGATAAATTTGAATATCCATATGCCTGAAATTATTAGTAAATTTTCAACATTTATACCAGATAAATTTAATTTACTAAATGAATTTAATCCAACTAATTATGAAAATTTCTCAGAGACGAGAGTAGGTATAATGTCATTTGCAACTAGCATGATTTTTGATAAACCTTTTTTAGGTTGGGGAGCAGCTTCTTTCTCTTATTATAATTTCTTAAAAACATACACCTATACAGGTCATCCTCATAATTTATTTCTGGAATTAGCCTTTAGTTATGGTTTATTACCATCTATTTTACTTTTCATTACTATTACTTCACTCTCATTAATTGCGTTAAAAATTATTTATTTTGAGAAAATAAACATACCTGATAAAGATTTATTTTATGAGAAAGCCTGGTGGACTTCTTTTATTGTGTTATTAATTAGTCAAATGATTGATATACAATACTTCGATTTTAGAATAAGTTTAGCTTTTTGGATATTACTTGCAGGTTTAAGATCAATTATTAGAGAAAATAATATCAATATCAAAGACATTAACAAACCATAAAAGATTATTTTTCTAATTGATTTTAATTGATTAGTTTATTTTAAGATTAAAATCTTTTAAGAAACTTTAGAGATAAAAGAAGTAAAGAATAAAAAATTAATGATATAAAGATAAATTCACTTTCTGAATAAAAAAAATATACAAGAAAAACAAAAGTTATATTCAAGAGTAAAATTATGGAGATTGTCCCTTTATAGTTAATATCTAAAGACATTAGTCTATGATGAAGATGATTCCTGTCTGGATTAAAAGGAGATTGTAAATTATAAATTCTAATTAAAATAACAATAAACATATCAATAATAGGGACTGCAAGTAAAAGAAAAGGGAAAAGTGAAATCATTAATAAGTTACTTATATCATTCACATAAAAAAGATTATTACTAGCTATTAAACTTAGTACAGCAAGATTAAAACCTAAAAAATAAGAACCTCCATCCCCCATTAATATAGTGGCAGGTTTGTAATTATGAATAAGGAAACCATAACACGCCCCTGCTATTGAGATGGAATATAAAGCATATTCATAAAGATCTAAAGATAAAAATATAAAAAATAATCCTGAAGATAAAACCACTGATACTCCTCCTGCTAAACCATCTAAACCATCAGTCCAATTAATCGCATTTGTTACTCCCGTAATCCAAATTACTGTTACCAGTAAACTTATGATTAAAAATAAATCATTAAAATAATTACCAAAGTTTAAATTTCTAAATATAGGAAAAGTTATATTTTCTAGAGAATTAAACGCAATTAAAGTTACAAAGACCTGAAAAGCTAATCTAGGTTTTGGTTTAATTGAAAAAATATCATCTACAAATCCTATACAGAAAAATATTAAAGAAAAAATAAATAACCCAATGATTTGATTATCAATATTAAAATTAAAAAGAAAGTAGCATAGAAAAAACGATAGAAAACTTCCTATAATAATTGATACCCCTCCTATCCTTACAATTACACCCTTATAGTCTTTTCTCTTCTCATACTTATCAATAATTCCATATTTAAGACCAAATTTTCTAACTGGAGAAATTGCAATATTTGAAATAATAATAGAAATTACAAAAACTATGAAATTAATACTCTCAAAAATTCCAAACATTCAAAAAATTTCTATATCAATAAATAATAGCAATGATATCAAAAGAAATAATGATAAGATAAAAACTGAAACAGCTTATTATCTTAAAATGATTAAGTTAATTTAATTTTAAGACATCCAAAATTTTAGATTACATATTTTTATTTGAATTTATTAATTGATAATTTTGCATAAAAAAAATTTATTCTGAAAAATAAAACATCATCATGAAAGAAGAACAACTAAAATATAATATTATATATCTATCTGATTCAGGAAATACCCCAACTAATATACCTTATAGAATTCAAAAATCTTTATTAAGATATAAAAACAATCTTAAAGTAGATTTTCTTAGTTTTAACTACAAAGATTTTTCAAAATTAATAATAATATTATTAAAAATAGTTTTACATAATAAAGATTTTATTATCCATTCACATCATTTAAAGAGTCTTATAATAAATATAATAATAAATTTTATAGCAAAAATTCTTAGAAAAAAAAGAATCTATTCTTATCACACATTTCATTGCGAATTTAAGAGATATTCAAAATTCAAGTTAAATATAATATACATTTCTAAATTTATAATAGACGACTTTAGCTGTGTCTCGAAAAATCTAAAATTAAATTGGGGAAATTTTTTAAGAAAAAAAGTACATTTCTTGCCCATTGGTATTTCAAAGGAAGAGAAAAAAATCATTTTAAATAAATCAAAAGAGATAAATAAAAATAAAATTTTGTCCCAAAAGAATGAAAATATTGTAAAAATCGCATGGATTGGTAGATTTGAGAAAGTAAAGAATCCAATATTGATTTTAAAATCTTTGCGAGAATTAAATATAGAAGAAAATAAAAAGGTAGAAATAATTTTTGCAGGAGATGGGAAATTAGTACCAATTTTTAAAAAAGAACTTAAAAGTTTATTAGATTTAAATATTAAGAATATTAAAGTTAAATATATTGGCATGCAAGAAAGAGGAGGAATAATAAATTTGATTTCATCAACTAATCTATACATAAATACTTCAAGTTCAGAGTCATTCTGTGTATCTGCAAATGAATTTCTATGTAATCCTTTTTGTAAATTAATATTGCCGGATATAGAAAATCTAATAGAAATTTATAAATGCAAAAGAGTAGATTTTTATAAAGTAAATAATGAAAAATCATTAAGAAATACAATTTTTAAGAATATAGAATTTTTCTTTAAAGAAAGTTCAAAATCTTACCAAAATATATATCCTAATAATTTTAAAAATTATAGTTTAGAAGAGACTTCTAAAAACTTAATTAATTCCTATTTTTCTGCTAATGAGAATTATAAGTATTGAACCACAATTATTAAAGGCCATAAAGGTGATGCATAAAAAGTACCATGAAAAATTAATCCAATAATAGGAATGAATAATAAAGAAAATTTATCATAAGAATTTAAACCTTTTTTGTATGTAGACTTTATAGTTAAAAAACTTGATAAAATCAATGGTAATAGTGTAAGTAATGTTCCCAATAATCCTAAATCACCTAATAAAGTTAAATACCAATTAAATGCGCTGCCATCTTTACTATATCTTCCAACAGACCCATTCAATCCAAATGGATCATTTAAAAATAGACTAAAATAATCATTTAGAACTGATGTTCTAGCAGCAACGGAACCATAATTTGAATTCATGGATATTTTATCAAAAACTATTTCCATAGATGTTCTAAATGGTTCGTAATAAATACAAAGTACAACTAAAGGTAGTAAAGAGATAACTGATATGATTATTGAAATGTAATATTTAAAATTATTTTTATCATATAAAAAGTTTTTAATGATGAGGAAGATATTTTTCAAAAAGATTAAACTCAATCCTGAACAAATAATAATTATTGAAGAAGCACTACCGGTGGTTAATAATGCAATAATAAAAATCCAAATAGTAAAAATTTTACATAATATTTTAAAAGAAAATATCTTGTGAGAATATTGAATAAATTTATTAAAATCTAAGAACAAATATTGGATAGAAACACTCAAAAATAATCCAGTTATTATTGGTTCAGTTGAAAAAGCCCTTGATCTAAATAAAACATGCCCTTTATTAGTTAATGTGAACGCATAGTTTTCCTTAGCTTGAAATAAAAAAGAAGCAATATCAAAACCCAAATAAAACCTAAATAGGAATTCTAATATACAAAAAATAGCAACTACATAACATCCCATAAAGGCAAATTTGAGTAAATTATTTATTACATTTAAATTGAATTTGATCAAAAATGGAATATAGCAATAACTTAAAGGAATTAAAATATATGCCATTGTAAAACTGAATGACTTTTCGTGATTATTGATTAAAGATGTGAACAATAAATAAGAAATTGAAATTAATATGGGGAAAATAATAAAGTTAAATTTACTTAAATTTATTTTTATATCGGATTTAAATAATAAAGTAAAGCTATATAAAAATGAAAATATAAATGGTAAAGAAAAGCTTCCGATTTTAAATGCGCTAGTCCAACTGGCGGTAAACAAAAAACAATATAAAAGAATTTGCAAAACACAATTGAAATTTAAAACTAATTATAGTAAATTTAAATTTATTATCTTTATTTTTATAAGATAATTAAACTCATTAATCAAAAAAATAGTATAATCAATGAAAAAAATTTATAAGGAAGATAGAAAAGAAATAGATTTAAAATACATAAAAGACTTTTTACTAAATAGAAAGATATATTTTATAATAAGTACTACTTTCAGTATATTTTTAGGAATTATAACATCATACAATATAAAAAATTTGTGGATAGGAAATATAGAATTAATCTTTGAACAAAAAAGAATAACTAAAGATAAAGTTAAGTCTCAAGCAGAAGAAAATTTGAACATTAATGAATCTATATTCAATAAAAAGAAAATCTTTGAAGAAGCTTATATTGCTTACGAAATAATGAATAGTAATAAATTTAAATACGACTTACATTTTAATGAGAAAGATTTACATTTTAAAAAAACAAATAATACTTACAATAACTTTACACAATTTAAAAGGGATTTTAAAGTCTCCCAAATCAAACAAAATACTATAAGGTTGACTTACAGAAATAAAGAAAGAAACTTAATAAGCTCCAATCTAAATAATGCATTAATTTTATACAAAGAAATTTATAAAAATAATTATGAAAAACAAGAAACTAATTTACAGAATAAATACTCTCAAAAAATTCAAGGTTATGAATCTAAAATAATTGCTTCTCTAAACAAATTAAACAATCATCTCTCAAATAAAGATTTTAATGAAATCAGGCTTTATATCATGCAAAATCTTTTAGAAAAAAAAGGTTCAACTGAAAGCATTCAATTTATTAATAATTTAGATAAGTTGTCTTCAGAAAAAAAAGAAACTATATTTTTAGAGCTTAAAAGATTAAAAATAAAGAATAAAGTCCTTGAACAATTATTATATGAATATCAAATATTTATATTAGAGAAAAATGCTAATAAAGATCCATGGATATTAATTAAAGAGCCAATTATTTTTAAAGAAAATAATAGAAATAAAAGATTATCCTACTTCTTATTTTCTTTCTTATTAATTAATATACTATTTATTTTTGGTTTAAAAATAAAAGATAAAATCTCTAATAAAACTTAATTATATCTTTATTAGATATGATTATTAAATCTCTAACCTTATCTATATCTTTATATTTCTTGTAGAAATTATTATTTAAAATATCCCTAAATTTATGTACTATTTTATTTTGAGGTATCCGTGAGTATTCTTTCCTTTGATATACATCCGCAATAATTATAATATTCCTATTTATAGATAAAAGATTTTCCATCAAAACATTTACTTTACTTTCTGAATATTCATGAAGCCAATTAACCATAATTATAAGAATGGTTTCATCTTTTTGAATTGAGTTAATTATCTCATATATTTTTTTATTATTTGTCATTATATCGTTATGAATAGTTTTAATATCTTTATTAAGTCTTTTACATAGCAGCAAAGTATCTATATTGATATCAATCCCATATTTTTGTGAAGCATTTAATCTTCCTAAAATTTCACCAATTCCGCATCCAATTTCGATCACAAAATTAGTTTTATACATATTAGATATTTTTATTACCTTACTTTTATAATCTCGGGATTGAATAGTAGCATTTAAATGCCATTTTGGAACTTTTAATCCAAATGAAAACACTCTAACTATCATCCTAGAAATGATAATTTTTATAAGTTTAATTAAATTTTTAAATTTTAATTTATTTAATATTAAGTTACTATAATTTTTATTTAATAAAATATATTTCATACAATTATTAAAGATTTTTCAACGATGATTAAAATTATAATATAAAAAATGTAAATTAACTTGACTAATATATAGTATCTAATAGATCAAATTTATTCTATTTTAATTAATTCATCTTTAAATAATAATGATATCAAATAAAAATTTACTTAATTTAAATGAAAATAATAAAGATTTTTTCTGGCAAAGTTTTAATGAAATCTCAGAAATCTGTAAAAACTATAGTGCAATTTACCAAAAAGATTTTTTTTTATATCAAAAAGAATACTGCTTATCAAACAAAACTCTAATAGATGACAAATCATTTATCATCTTGAATGAAAATAGAGTTGAATCCGCTGGCATATTATTTTTGACAAAAAGTATACATAATAACGACACAGAAATAAATTTTGGTAAAAATGTTCCTGGACTACTATTAGTAAGTCCTGAAATAAAAAATAACTCTATACGATTATTAAAAGAAATAATTTTTATATTGCTTCAAAATTCAAGCAAAATCATATTTACCACTCCAGAGAATTATAAGTTTAATAAAGGTTATCAGAGCATTTTAAATAACTTTAAATTTTCTCAAAATATTAAGTGGATCAAGTCTATATCAACAAATAAAAATAAAGAAATATTATGGAAAGATATTAGAAAAAGCTATAAGTCGCCAATTAATAATGGATTAAAAAAACAATCATTTTTACTAATTGATAAGTTCAGCTTAGATAGAGAAAAGTTTAAATTAATACAAGAATTGCATTTAAAAATTGCTGGAAGAAAAACTCGCTCAGATAAGACATGGGATTTACAATTTTCATCAATAAAAAATGATAGTGGCTTTGCATTTGTATCTTTTGAAGAAGATATGAGAAATTTAAATAGTGCAGTATATTTTTTCAAATCACAACATCATGCACATTATGGAACCGGTCTTTATACTAACCATACCAAAAAAAATCTTTATGGATACTCCATTATTTGGAAAGCAATTCTTTATTGTATAGAAAGAGGAATCTCAACATGTGAGCTTGATGACCATGTTAAGTTCAAATGGATGTCAGATGAAGAAAAAAAACTAATTGATATTTCTTTTTTTAAATTGGGTTTTGGGGGGGACTTAACACCGAGAATTATTTTTTCAATAATTAGATAAAATATTTCTTTTCCATATTCTCATGAAACTATAAATTTCTTTTTTAATAAAAAGAAGCTTAATTAATATTGAATATAAATTTTCTGAAATATAGTCTAAGTAAGTATAAGATTTACATGATTTGATTAAAGTTGCAAAATCTATAATTTCTTTTTTTATAATTCTATTATTTATTCCATCCCGAATTATTTTGATGTTCCCCTTATTAAGATGTAAGCACACTGTATTTAAAGATCCAAAAAATTTTGTACTAGGATTCCATGATTTAAGAGGAATCCAAGTCAATCCATTTTTTTTGCACACATTTCTTGTAAACCCATCGCTTATATTCTTAAAGTTAATATCATTCAAAACCTTTAATGTAGTTTTATCAAATCCATGAGCTGGGGCTGCAAAAAATTTAGGATTTAATCCTTTTTTTCTTAGAATTGATAAACCTTTCAGAATCATTTCTTTCTGAAATTCATATTTTAATCCTGTATATTCGCTTTGCTTAGAAACACTTAACAAAGATTTTTTAGAAAACTTAAGCTTATGCTCTAATCCATGCAATCCAATAGTTACCCCTCTTGATTCTATTACAATTAATTTATGCCAAAAATCTGGTATTGGGAAATTAGATTTATTTAATGATTCATCTTTATTCTCCGGAATAACACATAACATAATTGATAAAGGACAATCATTTGAAAGGGTTTGTATAAATTCAAAAGCTTCTATATCCATCAAAGGGTGAATATCATCAAATCTAAAAATTACATTTTTTTTCATAATAAAATTTATTTAAGAAATTTTTTTTAATCCTTACAAAACTTTTAGAAATTATTTTAACGAGAATTTTAACCCAAAATAGAATATTTTTCTTTTCTATGAACATCAAATTTTATTTAGCTATTATGTTATAAAGTTTAAATATTTACAAAATAGCGGATTTGAAAAAAGTTCTTATTACTGGTGCAGATGGTTTCATCGGCTCACATTTGACTGAGACTCTTGTTAAGCAAGGATACGATGTTAAAGCATTTATATATTACAATTCTTTCGGTAGCAAAGGTTGGCTAGATCATACTGATAATGAAATAAAAAAAGAAATTAATTTTTTTGCAGGAGACATAAGAGATCCGAATGGAGTAAGGCAAGCAGTAAAAAACGTAGATTACATATTACATTTAGCATCACTAATTGGAATACCTTTCTCTTATCATTCTCCTGATAGTTATATCGATACAAATGTAAAAGGAACGCTAAATATTCTTCAAGCTGCAAAAGATTTTAATATTGCGCAGATAATTCACACATCTACAAGTGAGGTATATGGAACAGCAAAAGAAGTACCCATAAAAGAAAATCATCCCTTAGCAGGACAATCACCTTACTCCGCATCAAAAATAGGGGCAGATCAACTTGCTTTCTCTTTCTTTTCCTCCTTTGATATGCCTGTATCAATTATTAGACCTTTTAATACTTATGGACCAAGACAATCTGCAAGAGCAATAATTCCATCAGTTATTTCTCAGATAGCAAATAAAAACGAATTTGTTAAATTAGGTTCCCTTCATCCAACAAGAGATTTTTCATATATTGAAGACACTGTACAAGGATTCTTAAATGCTATTAATAACAAAAGAACAATTGGTGAAGTTATAAATTTAGGAAGTAGTTTTGAAATATCAATTGGAGATACCGCGAATTTAATCTCAAAAATAATGCGTAGAGAAATAAAAATCAAAGTTGAGGAGGATAGGATTAGACCACCCAAAAGTGAGGTTGAGAGGTTGTTTGCTTGTAACAAGAAAGCTAAATTATTATTGAATTGGTCTCCAAAATTTTCAGGAATTAAAGGTTTTACAAAAGGACTTGAAAAAACAATCTCTTGGTTTATTAAAAATGAAAATTTAAGTAAAATTAATACTAATATCTATAATATTTAGGATTTCATGAGAAGAGCAATTATTCTAGCGGGAGGAAAAGGAAGTAGATTAAGGCCTTATACCATTGTTTTGCCCAAACCACTTATGCCAATAGGTGACTTTCCCATATTGGAAGTAGTGGTGAGGCAATTAGTTCGTGATGGATTCGACCATATTTCTATGGCAGTAAATCATCAGGCAAGTCTAATAAGAGCATTTTTTGGAGATGGCTCAAAATGGTCTATAAAAATAGATTATTATGAAGAGGATAAACCCATGGGTACGATGGGTTCACTAAATAAAATAAATGATTTACCAGATAATTTTTTAATAATGAATGGTGATATTTTAACTGATTTAAATTATAGTAAATTTTATGATTATCATTTAAATAACAAATCACTTTTTACAATAGGTGCAAAAAAAAGAATACAACCAATAGATTATGGGGTTTTAGAATCTAATCAAAAAGGATTTTTGCAATCATTTGTAGAAAAGCCAAAAAAGGAATTTCTAGTAAGTATGGGTATATATATGGCTAATAAAAATATTAAAAAATATATCCCAAATTCATTCTATGGATTTGATAATTTAATGTTAGACCTTTTATCAAAAAATAGACCCGTTAAATTATATGAATTCAACAGCTATTGGCTAGATATTGGTAAGCCTGATGACTATATCAAAGCAATAGATGACTTTGAAGTTTTAAAAGACAAACTTTTATGAAAAAAGTCTTAATTACTGGTTCAGAAGGATTTGTTGGTAAGAATTTAATTAAGTATTTAAAAAATTATTCATTTCAACTAATTAAGACGACTGACAAATCAGTTGATTTAAAGCTTAGTGAATCATGGAATAGAATTGAAAAATGTGATTATTTGATTCATTTAGCAGGTAAATCATTTGTCCCAAAGAGTTGGGAAGAACCTGCAAATTTCATAGAAAATAACACTCTTCTCATTACAAATGCACTTGAATATTGTAGAATTCATAAAGCAAAATTGATTTTCTTAAGCTCATATTTATATGGCAACTGTAAGAGTCTACCCATAAAAGAAAATGCACAATTAGAAGCAAATAATCCCTATGCGCTGACAAAATTATTGTCCGAAAAATTATGTTATTTTTATAGAAATAACTTCCAAGTAAATAATGTGATTTTAAGAGTTTTTAATTTGTACGGACCTGGTCAGCCAAAAAACTTTTTATTATCTAAAATTATTGATCAAGTAAAATACGAAAATTTTATCGAAGTGGAAAGTCTTTCCCCAAAAAGAGATTATATTTATATTGATGATTTATGTTCAGCAATAGTCAAGGCAATTGATTATAAGGGCAATGAAAATACATTTAATATTGGTTCAGGTAAAAGTTACTCAGTCAAAGAAATGATTGATTTTATCCAAAATATATATGGGACATCACTTGATATTCTAGAAAAAAAGCTAGTTCGAAAAAACGAGATACTTCATACGAGAGCAGATATCAACTTGGCTGAAAAGGAACTAGGTTGGTTTCCTATTTTTGATGTTAAAGATGGCTTAAAAAAAATTAAAAATTTTTCCTACTGAACTGGTTTTTAAGTTTTAAGGCAGAATCTAAATAAAGATCAATTAAAACTTGTGAAGAATTTTCTAAAATAAATTCTTCAAAATTGATAGGATAACTAAAAGAAGATTCTTTTTTACCATCATCATAGAATTTATTTAAATTATCTTGAATAAGATTAAGAAGATAATTTTCATCATAAATTGGATAGAATGAGCTTCTTTTACATTCATAAATATCCTTAATAGATTTTACGTCAGGTAATATAATTTTACAAAAAGGATTTGATAAAAATTCCATCGCAGTCACAAGACAGCCTTCAGAGTATGAAGTATTAATATAAAGATTTGTTTTAGATATTAAATTTAATAGTTTTACTCTATCAATAAAACCTAAATATTCAATATTGATATTTAATTTGTTTTTTTTTAAAGTGTTAAATTGATTTATTTTTTCGATTAATTTTGTTCTCATATTACCATTACCTGCAAAATATATTTTTATTCTTTGATTCTTTTTAAGTGAAATTTTATGTAAAATATCAAAAATAAATAAAGGTCTTTTAACCTCCTCTAACCTCCCAACCTGTGTAATATTAAAACATTTATCCTTTAATGCTAAATTTGAAATTAATGTATTTTGATTAATAGATTTAGCATTAATTAAATCTCTATCTTTTTTTGAAATACCTATCTTAATAAAATGGATATTTCTATTAAGAAACCCTCCCCAAGAGTTCTTTAACTCATTAGAGACACAAATATATTCATCTACAAATAATTTTGATATTCTGAAAATCATTAGTTTTATATTAGTAAATCTTTTTAATTCACAAAGAAATGAATGATATATTATTAATCTAAATCCAAATATATTTGATATTATTTTTAAAAATATATTTACTATTAACGATTTCAAATGATGCGAATGAATTAGAATTACCTTCTTATATAGAATTGATTTGAAAATTATAAAAAGTGCGAAAATTATATTATTTATATTAAGTTCTTTAAATATTATTTTATGATCGAGATATTTTGCAGAGATAATTTTCATTAACCTATAAGGGATATTAGTTTCACTAGCTTTTGAATCAGATAAATATACAATTATTAAACTTTTATAATTACTAAAAACTTTTCTATTTTTATTATTAATACTAATCAAAATTTATAAAATTATTACCTTTAAATTTAACCATTAGTGATATCTATGTCAATTGGATCTATAATTATAGATATAAATTTCTTAAGTTTATATTCTAATGATATTTAAATTATGTTATTAATTAAAATATAATTCTAAATTCCCTCTTAAAAGCTTGTCATTTGCAACTTTAATAGAAATATAATCCAAGTTATTATAAAATATAGATTTTATATTAATTTTATTTAAGGGATAATTCTTCCATGAGTAATTACTCAATTGTCACATTACTACAATTAAGAAAATACTTTAGTCCTAATAGTAAGAGAAGGTGCATATTACTTGTTTTACTGTCAATACAAAGCGCATTTTTTGATGTGATTTCTGTTGCTAGCATAATTCCTTTTCTTAGCGTATTACTTCAAAATAGTAATACTAATCAAAATAATATACCTAACTATTT
>CEUK01081777.1_pt1 | contig 12190 bp, 14 predicted proteins | sample 356451 | NCBI WGS metagenome assembly CEUK01 (sample SAMEA2622843, study PRJEB7988) | marine metagenome | isolation source: saline water (ENVO:00002010), including
CCGGATGCTTACTTTTGGTCGGGTGAGCTTTTTTTAGCTCAAGAAATGTTAGAGGATGCAAAGATAAGCTTCAATAATGTTATTGACAGATTCCCAAATCATTTAAGAGCACCGGATTCTTTATTTAAGTTGGGAGAAATTTCTAGACTAGAAGAAGACTTTTCAAGCGCAACTAATTTCTACAAAAAAGTACAAGAGATTTATCCTCAAACTGGTGCTGCGCAATTAGCAAAAAAATCTGAAGAAAATCTCAAACAATAGTCGAAATTAGTTAACTAAACCTATAATATACGCTTTTTTTCGGGCCGTTAGCTCAGTCGGTAGAGCAGTTCGCTTTTAACGAATTGGTCCTGCGTTCGAGTCGCAGACGGCCCACCAACCAAGATGACTGTTTTTTTAATTTGTTTGGGAGGCTCATTGGGAGCTTTAAGTAGATTTTATGTGGCTGGTCTTTTCTCTTCTAGCTCTAATGGTGAAATTCCAATTGGCATTTTATTTGTAAATATCGTTGGATGCTTTTTATTGGGGTTACTCTATAACTTATTGGATTCAGATTTAGAAAAATACATTACCCCATTCCTTTTTGTTGGATTTTTAGGGGCCTTCACAACATTTTCTGCATTTTCAAAAGAGTCTATTGACTTACTTGTCTCGGGGAATTTTTATTCTGCATTCATTTATATTTCACTTTCAGTATTCTCCTGCATTTCCTCAACTTACTTGGGTATTTTTTTAACTAAATCTTAATTTACTTTCAAACCTTTTGTGTCTCTCATTATTTGTCTGTAACTGTATCCTTTATATCCCTCTGAAGTTAAAAGCTTAGACGCTTCCTTACGCAACCATGTTATTCCTTTTCCAGGATTATCTACTTGAAGTTCTTTAATAACACCAAAAAGCCTTTCTTTTTTTAGAGCAGAATCCATCGAAGACCTTTCTAAAGTTATTGGATTTGAAGATTTATCAGATATATATCCTTTCAAGTTTGATACTTCTAAAGCGTCCATCATCAGCATAGTGTTATAAACCAATGTTTTTGCAAGAGGGTTTTTATCTATCTCCTCTAAAATCAATTTTGCCCTGAAAATAATATGCGCAGCAAGTCTGAGCCTTTCAGAGATGTCTTCACTATCCAGCATTCTCACAATATCATCCCATTTTGTTGAAAATTCTGATTCAGCCAAGATATCTGCGGCTGCAGCTGCTAAATTTTGAATATTTTTTTTTGTATCAAGATCCTCGACCGCCTCTTGAAGTTGTATAAGCGAAACATTAAGAGTATTTTTTTTTGTTTCCATTATGAAAGTTAATCTTAGATAATTAATTTATCAAAAGTATAGAGCTTAAAGAAAATTATTTCTCTTTTGATTTGTCTTGATATTCATGACATTGAAATGTTAGATAAATTAAAAAAGCCCTTAAGATAAATTACTCTAGAGTAAATTTTTTTTGTCATCCATTAAGGAGAAGATTTATGGGAGATACGATATTTCAAAAAATAATAGATAAAGAACTACCAGCAGATATTATTTACGAAGATGATGATTCATTGGTGTTTAAGGACATAAATCCCGTAGCGCCGACTCATCTACTTATAATTCCTAAAGTCCAGATACCTAAAATATCTGATGCAAAAGAGGAGCATCAGGATCTTCTAGGTCATCTATTTTTAGTTGCAGGAAAGGTTGCAAGCAAATTAGGTATTGAAGACGCTTTTAGATTAGTAGTGAACAACGGAGCTGGAGCGCAGCAGACTGTTTTCCATCTTCACATACACCTTTTAGCTGAAAGAGAGTTCTCTTGGCCTCCCGGCTAAGAAACTGATTTCAAAGCCTCTATAGATTTGTGGGATCTTTCTATTTTGTTATAAATGGCTTCAGTGAGTTGAAAGTTTTTACCAGTTAGCTCAAGCGCCATTCTCAAATGTTTAATCGATGTTTCGTAAGATCCAGTAAGATAGAAATATTCTGCTCTTGACATATGAAGGCCGATTATATTCTTATCTAGGCCTTGGACTTCAGCTAGCCAATACCATACCTGAGGATCTCTTGGCCTTATGAGTGAGAGCTCTCTTAAAATTTCTTCACCTGTTTCGTAATCGGCTTTATTCATTAATACTTTGTTATAAAGCATGGTTATCGGATAGTTATTAGGATTAGTACTGAGTAATGAAGATGCCAACGCTTCAGCTTCAAAATAATTTTCTGCAGCAATGTGAAGCTCTAAAAGACCTATCTGCAATATTAGATTCTCGCTATCTCTATTCAAAGCCTCTCTCATATTTTTCAAAGCTAAAGTATGTTTTTTGTCTTTTGAGTAAGCTAGGCCTAAACCGTAATAAGCTACTAATTCGTCTCTTATTGAATTTGCATCTTCAACTTCCTTCTCAAATATAGCTACTGCCTGTCTTGAAGCTTTTGCAAAGTGCAAAATTGCTCTGTTCCTGATAAGTTCGTAGTCAATTGAGTTTCTATAATCTTTTTTTTCATAACCTTGCGCTCTGGATTGAGCATCAGCGATTCTATTTTTTGTTAGAGGGTGAGATCTTAGAAATTCAAGTTCATTTGATCCTGATAATCTGCTTAAAGATTGCAATTTTTCGAACATGTAAGAGGTGCTTTTTGGATCAAAGCCTGCGAGAACCATATTTTTAAAACCAATCCTATCTGCTTCTTGTTCGTCACCTCTTGAGAAAGAAAGATTCTGCTGAGTAATGGCCTGTTGTCCGACTAAAAGGGCATTGGGATTACTTGTTGCTCCGGCAAGAGCAATACTTCCAAGTATCATAAGAGAGTTTGCTAGACTCCTATCCTTTTGTCTTTGCATTCTTCTTGCAAAATGGCGCTGGCTAAGGTGAGCAAGCTCGTGAGACAAAACCGATGCCAATTGTCCCTCTGTATCTGTATGAAATATTAGTCCTGCGTTAACACCTACTATACCTCCAGGTGCCGCAAAAGCATTGATGGACTTCTCGTCTATCATAGCTATCTCTAGCCTTCTATCCGTTAATTCACTAAATTCGGAGAGCCTGTATACGAGATGTTCTGTATAGTCCTGAGAGACAGGATCAAGATACTCTGGAAGACTTCTTCGAAGTTGAGCCATGTACAGTCTTCCTAGATTGTATTCCGAAGCTATAGATATTGCAGAGGAGGATGCATCGCCAATAATTGGTATATCATCTTCAGAAAATATAACGAAGCACGCAACAAAAGCCAGTAAACTAATTTTGTACTTAGATGCAATGTATGTCATATAATCTCTTTTTCATTAAATATTTACTATATTAGTAGATTAGATTATCTCAAAACTAATAAGTTTCGTAATTGTTATGGAGAGCTTACTTAAAAAATTCATAAATAGGTTTTTTTCAAATGAAGAATCGATTTATTTTGCAATCTTGTTAGTTTGTTCTTTTCTTTTCATTATATTTTTCGGAAGCGTATTGTTGCCAGTCATCGTAAGCATTGTTATAGCTTTTTTATTGAACGGCTTAGTTAGAACATTTGAAAATTTTAATTTTTCTCAAAACCTGTCTCTAACCTTAACTTTGTTAATTTTCTTTGGTTTTTATTTGAGCTTGTTTTTGGCTTTGCCTTCTATAGGGAAGGAGATAAACAATTTAATACAGAATTTGCCGAGCATAGTCAGTTCTTTTCAACAAACTTTGATGGAGATGAATAATTATTTTTCTGAGGAGGATATCGACATGATATTTGCAAACCTCAGTAATCAGATAAATACTTTGTTAAGTTCTGCCTTAGGACAACTCGCTGGAACAATTTCTCTAATGTTTAATGCTATTCTCTATGCGATCATGATTCCCTTAATGGTCTTCTTTTTTTTGAAAGATAAAAAAGAACTCTTACCTATAGCGTCATTTATGTTGCCAAAAGAGAACGGTTTCATGCAATCAGTTTTTTCTGAAATGAATGATCAGTTGTTCAATTATGTAACTGGTAAAGCTTTGGAGATGATAATCATTGCAACTGCCTCATATGCTTTGTTTGCAATTTTGGGCCTTCCTTACGCAGTCCTTACTGCAATACTTGTTGGATTATCCGTGATAATTCCAATTTTTGGTGCAATTCTCGTCACGGTTCCGGTTATCCTGATAGGATTATACGAATGGGGGTTAACGGAAAACTTTTATTGGCTGCTAGGGTTCTATCTATTGATACAAGTTTTAGATGGAAACGTACTTGTACCCATTCTATTCTCAAGCAGAAACAATCTTCATCCTGCTGTAATTATAGTTGCCATTTTATTTTTTGGAGGTATCTGGGGTTTTTGGGGACTCTTCTTCGCAATTCCCCTTGCAACATTTATAAAAGCAATTATCAATTCTTGGCCAGAACCAGTAGATTAGTTAGCTAATTTTTTTGCAGCCTCGAGAACTTCCATTGCATGGCCTTTGACTTTCACTTTTCTCCATTCTTGGATTAATTTCCCATTAATGTCTATGAGAAATGTACTTCTTTCAATACCCATGTATTTTTTCCCATACATACTCTTCTCCTTGATCACATCATATTGATTACATATCTTTTCGTCAGGATCAGATATCAAATCGAAATTGAAATTTTCTTTCTTCTTAAAATTTTCATGAGATTTAATAGATTCTCTAGATAAGCCAAAAATTATCGTGTTAGCCTTAGTAAATTGGCTTTTTAAATCTCTAAAATCCTGACCTTCAGTAGTACATCCGGGAGTACTATCTTTGGGATAGAAATATAAAACAACATTTTTTCCTTTCAAATCAGATAGGTTTACAACTTTATCTCCTGTACATTCACCTTTGAAAATAGGTGCTTTAGCATTTATTTTTGGTGCTGGCATATATCCTCCGATAGAAACACTCTATAATGAACTAATTCTAACATTGCAGAACGTAAAATTTAATGTTTAACCTAAAAGGTTCCATATCAGCTCTTGTGACCCCAATGGATTCTGATGGGGAAATAAACTGGGAGTGCTTAAAAGAGCTTATAGAATGGCATATAAGTTGCAATACTTCAGGTTTAGTTATTGTTGGAACAACCGGTGAATCTGCAACACTAGATGTGTCTGAGCATGTGCAGCTTATAGAACGATCCGTAGATATATCCGAAGGACGTATAAAGATAATTGCTGGAACTGGAGCAAATTCAACAAAAGAAGCAATTTATTTGACTAATTCTGCTAAATCAGCAGGTGCTGATGCATCTCTATTGGTTACACCATATTATAATAAACCGACTCAAGAAGGACTTTATCAACACTATTCTTCAATAGCTGATGATGTTGATTTACCTCAAATTTTATATAACGTTCCTTCTAGAACAGGATGTGACTTGTTGAATGAGACTGTTTTAAGGCTCATGAATCATTCAAATATTGTCGGTCTCAAAGACGCAACTGGAGATCTGGACCGGTTTAGCGAGATACTGAGTGTAATTGATCAAACCCAAAAAGATGACTTCTTGTTTTATTCTGGTGATGACCCTACTGCAACAGAATTTATGCTTTCTGGAGGTTCTGGAACCATTTCTGTTACAGCAAATATCGTTCCTAAGCTAATTTCTGAAATTTGTGAATTTGCTCTTTCCGGAGATAAAGAGTCTGCATTGAAACTTGATAAAAAATTGATAAGATTAAACAAGATTCTGTTCATTGAGTCGAATCCAATTCCAGTTAAATGGATGTTGAACAGAATTGGAAGAATAACTGACGGTATAAGGTTGCCTCTGTCTGTACTTGATACAAAATTCCATATGGAAGCTGAGGATGTTTTAAAAGAGCTTAAATTATTAAATTAAATATGATTGACCGAATTCTGAAAGTTTTTTTGATATCTCTGTTACTCTCATCTTGTAGTTATTTCTTGACTGATCATAAAGATGATTACTTGAAGGAAAGGCAAGAAAAATCTCTGAGCTTACCAGATGATATTTCTACTCGCCCGATAGTAGATTTCTACCCAATAGATGAAGGAAACTCTGACTCCTTGGGCTCTAGTTACGTTATTCCTATGCCTCAACAAGTTTTTTCTTCTGGGACTTCAAATGAGGTGAGAATGCATAAACTGGGCCAAGTAAGGTGGGTTTATGTTGAAACCTTGCCGAGTAGTGCATGGCCTATGATGAATGACTTTTGGTTAACAAGTGGATACGAAGTAGCCAAGTCAGATCCTACAACTGGCATAATCGAAAGTACTCCTCTGAGTGACGATCAATATGAAACAAAACTTGTTATGAAAGTTGAGCATGGAATTAGACAGGCTAGCTCGGAAATTTTCATTTCACATCTTCAATCCGTTGATGGTCAATGGATCAGACTCGAAGGTGAAAAAAATCTAGAAGAGAGAATCACGAGAGATGTCCTCGATTATTTTGCCACTACACCTCCAAGTGGAGGGACTTCTTTGGTGGCATTGAATCTAAACTACGGTCAAAAGGCGGCACTAGTACAGGATGATAATCAAACTAATTTCATTGAGTTGAATCTCGAATATGCAAGAGCCTGGGCGGCTGTAGATAGAGCTCTCAAAGAGGCTCTAATAGATGTAAATGATCTTGATCGAGAAGAGGGAGTCTTTTATGTCAATTTTTCTCGAGATGAAGAAAAAGGTTTCGTTAGACGAATGTTTTCAGGCGATTCATTTGATGGAGAATTCCAAATTTTTGTAAAACAAATTGATGAAAAAACTTGTCGAGTTACAATTTCATCGAAACAGGAAGAAGCAAAAAATTATGAAAGGGAGCTTCTTTCAGAAATTAATCAATCTTTATCTTAAAACCATGGAAAATATAAAAAAAGGGGAATTACTTACAACAGGCAAAGCAAAGTCCCTCTACGAATCTAATGAGGCTGAGTATTTAATAATGCATTATCGAGATGATACTTCAGCATTTGATGGAAAAAAGATTGAAAGCCTTGAAGGCAAGGGTACGATTAACAACAAATTTAATGCATTCATTATGAAATACCTGGAAGAAGAAGGTATCCAAACCCATTTCGTCGATCTAATCAACGACACTGACAGCCTTGTAAAGAGATTAAACATGGCCCCAGTTGAATGTGTTGTTAGAAATGTTGCTGCAGGAAGTATCTGCAAAAGATTAGGATTAGAGGAAGGTATTGATTTGAATCCTCCAACATTCGAGTTTTTTTATAAGGATGATGACTTAGGTGATCCCATGATCAATGAATATCATATTAAATCCTTTGGCTGGGCAACCGAAGATCAAGTTAAAGAGATGCAAGTCAAAACCTTCGAAGTAAATTCAGCTCTTAAAAAGCTATTCACAGATGCTGGAATGATCCTCGTAGACTATAAACTCGAATTTGGAGATTTCAATGGGCAACTTTTACTTGGTGACGAATTCACTCCTGATGGATGTCGTGTTTGGGACGTAGAGACAAGAGAAAAGCTTGATAAAGACAGATTTAGACAAGGTCTAGGTGATGTCGTTGAGTCCTATCAAATTATGGCAAAGAGACTTGGAGTTATTTAATTTCGATCTTACGAACATAAATTCTAAAACCCCAATAAATTCTATTAGAGGCAAATAGCAGTTTTCTTGGAAAATATGGTTCCGTAGATTTGTTTTAAAAGAGGAAATTAATACTTTAGCCCCCATTCAAGATCCCATTATAGTGAATGACTTAATCTTGACAAAATTTGTCGGGAATAATAGAATGCGCGTGCTAATGAATCTAACCACTAAAGGTAAATACGCGGTTACGGCTTCTCTAGATCTTGCAATGCACAATACTAACTCATCGTACGTTGCTATATCTTCAATAGCTGAAAGGCAATCAATACCTGCGCCATATTTAGAACAATTATTTAGGTATCTCAGAAAAGCTGGAATCCTAGAGTCCTTAAGAGGACCCAGCGGAGGGTACAAATTAAACAGACCCAGTTCTGAAATAATGATAGGTGAAATAATTGCTGCCGTAGAGAAGAGAATGGATGCAACTCAATGCGGAGGCGTTGGAGATTGCAAAGGCGGCTCTAAGTGTCTAGCACATAACCTTTGGATGGAATTGAATAGCGAAGTTGATTATTTTTTAATGAATATCTCTCTGGAGGACGTTATTAAAAATAGAACAAGTAATAAAGACCGAGATATAGATAAATTATTAATTGCATCAGGATAAGATAATGAAATTGCCAATATACTTTGATTACGCTTCCACAACTCCTGCTGATCCAAGAGTAGTCAGCAAAATGCAAGATTGCCTCTCTCTGGATGGTAACTTTGGTAATCCTGCCTCAAGATCTCATGCGTTTGGATGGAAAGCTGAAGAGGCAGTGGAAGAAGCTAGGTTCCATGTGGCCTCCCTAGTCAACTGCGATCCTAGAGAGATCGTTTGGACTTCTGGTGCAACGGAATCAGATAATCTTGCTATAAAAGGGGCAGCCTTGTTCAATAAATCTAAAGGGAATCACATAATAACTTCTAAAGTTGAACATAAAGCAGTTTTAGATAGCTGTAGGCAGCTTGAAAGAGAAGGGTTCGAGGTAACCTATCTCGATCCAGGTGAAAACGGGATTGTTACTCCCCAATCCGTAGAAAAGGCAATTACCGACAAGACAATATTAGTTACTTTAATGCACATTAATAACGAGATTGGTACCATAAATGATATTCAAGCCATTGGAGAAATAACTAGGCCAAATGGGATTATCTTCCATGTTGATGCAGCACAAAGTACGGGTAAATTGGAAATAGATCTATCTGAACTACAGGTAGATTTGATGTCTTTCTCTGCTCACAAGACCTACGGCCCAAAAGGTATTGGAGCTCTTTATGCTTCAAGGAAACCGCGTGTAAGGCTAGAGGCACAGATTCATGGCGGCGGTCATGAGAGGGGTATGCGCTCAGGAACACTAGCCACCCATCAGATAGTAGGTATGGGAGAGGCTTTCAGAATTGCTAAGGAAGATCTCGAAAAAGACAACAAAAGAATAAGAAAGCTTAGAGATAAGTTTTGGGATGGATTAAAAGACATGGAGGAAGTTTATCTCAATGGCGATATGGAGAATCGTGCTTCAGGATTTCTTAATGTTAGTTTCAACTTTGTTGAGGGCGAATCTTTAATCATGGCATTAAAAGACATTGCCGTATCTTCGGGTTCTGCTTGTACTTCGGCTAGTCTAGAGCCATCTTATGTTTTGAGAGCAATAGGCTTGAAAGACGAATTAGCTCACAGCTCTATAAGATTTGCGGTTGGGAGATTCACTACAGAAGAAGAAATCGACTACACAATAGAATTGGTTAAAGATTCTGTAGATAAATTAAGAACATTGTCACCTCTTTGGGATATGTATAAGGATGGAGTTGATCTAGATTCCGTCGAATGGGTTCAGCATTAATTTAAATAAACTGAGAAAATCATGGCATACAGTAAAAAAGTAATAGATAAGTTTGAGAAAACTTTAAGAGAACCAGAAAAAAATAATGTCGGAAGATGGGATCCGAATGACTCTGATATTGGAACTGGAATGGTTGGTGCTCCAGCTTGTGGAGATGTCATGCGCATCCAAATCAAGTGTGAAAAGAAAAATAATAGTCATGTCATCAATGATGTTAAATTTAAAACTTATGGTTGTGGCTCAGCCATAGCATCATCCAGCGAACTCGTGGATATGTTGAAAGGCAAAACATTGGAAGAGGCAAAAGAAATTAAAAATAAAGATATTGCGGAAGCGCTTGATTTGCCTCCCATAAAAATTCATTGCTCTGTTCTTGCAGAGGATAGTATTCATCAGGCAGTGGCAGACTACGAATCTAAACTTTGAAAACACGATGGATAAATCCTCATTAGATACTCCTCAATCATTTGATCCAAGTGGATTTGTTCTGAGTGATGAGGCCATTCAGCATTTCTCAAGGAGTCTCAAGAATGTGTCAAGTGCCAGAGGTATACGCTTTGCAGTATCTGAAGCTTCAGGCTGTTCCGGCTATACTTATGAACTTGATTATGTGATTGAAACTTCTGAGGATGATTTGGTTTTCAATTTCGAAAACATAACAGTATTCATAGACCCAAATTCTTTTAAATATCTTAAAGGCACAACAGTTGATTTTGAAGTTGATGGAGTAAATCAGGGAGTAAAATTTCTTAATCCTAATGTAAAAGCCGTGTGTGGTTGTGGTGAAAGTTTTGAAGTTGAGCTTTGAAAAACTGCTCTTCCAAAATAAATGACTATTATCAAGGTGTATCCTCACCCGGAAATATGTCCAGATGGTGCGGAAATAGACGCCAAGCCTGGTGATACAGTCTGTGAGGCACTGTTAGATAATCAAATTTCTATTGAGCATGCCTGTGAGCTATCCTGCGCATGTACTACTTGTCATGTTCTCGTCAGAAAGGGTTTTCAAAACTTGGATGAAGCTTCTGAAGCTGAAGAAGACATGCTCGACAAGGCATGGGGGCTAGAGGCTCAATCCAGGTTAAGTTGTCAGATCGTTGTTGGCGATGAAGATCTTGAGATAGAATTACCAAAATACACGATAAACATGGTATCTGAGCAAAATTAAAATGATCTGGACAGATGTGAATGAGATTGCAATCGAATTGTATGAGAAGTATCCTGATACAGATCCTACATATATACTCTTCACAGATCTTCAAAGGATGGTGACTGAACTGGAGAATTTTGAAGACGAAAAGGATAGGGTCAATGAAAGGATTCTTGAGACCATTCAAATGTTATGGCTCGAGGAGAGGGATTAGTTATTTTATTATTATCAAGGAATTAAAATATTATGATCAAAGGATCCGATCTTCTGTTGTCCTGTCTGGAAGAAGAAGGGGTAGAATACGTTTTTGGACTTCCGGGGGAAGAGAATTTAGAGTTTCTTCAGAGTTTATCTGAATCAAAAAAAATCCAATTAATTTTGACTCGTCATGAACAGGCGGCTGGTTTCATGGCTGCTACTTATGGTCGACTTACCGGAAAAGCTGGTGTTTGTTTGACAACTTTGGGGCCGGGAGCAACAAATCTAGTTACGGCAGCCGCTTATGCTCAGTTGGGGGGGATGCCTTTAGTAATGATAACAGGTCAAAAACCTATCAAAAGTTCTAAACAAGGCAAGTTCCAAATACTTGACGTTGTCGATGTAATGGGGCCCATCACAAAGTCCAGCTATCAACTAACTTCTGCAGATATTATTTCAGCTAGAGTAAGAGAGGCATTCAGACTAGCTGAAGAAGAAAGACCTGGAGCAGTTCACCTTGAACTTCCAGAAGACATCGCAATAGAAGAAACTGATGAAAGACCTATCGTAAGGAGCATTTCCCGAAGACCGATTGCTGAGGGAAAAGCTATTACTACCTCTGTGAAATTAATTGAAGAAGCTACTAAACCTGTATTAGTTCTTGGCGGAGGTGCTAACAGAACTCTTACAAGGAAAATGCTGTTTGAATTTGTAGACAAAACTAAAATACCATTTGTCACAACCCAACTTGGAAAGGGAGTTGTAGACGAAAGGCATCTTTGCTTTTTGGGATGTGCTGCTTTATCTGCTGGAGATTTTGTTCATGCGGGAATAGAAAAATCAGATCTGGTGATAACTGTTGGCCACGATGACATTGAGAAGCCTCCTTTTTTTATGAAACATGACGGTCCCCAAGTGATTCATATTAACCACACTTCTGCCGAAGTAGATCCTGTTTACTTTCCTCAAGTGGAGGTTGTAGGTGATATCGCCAATGCTATTTGGCAGATTAAGGAAAAAATTGAAGTACAAGAAAAATGGGATTTTCAAGATATGTTGGCTACGAGATTTGCTCATTTAGAACATTCTAAAAAAATAAGAAGCGATGATAGATTTCCTCTATTCCCTCCTTATTTAGTACGGCAGCTAAGAAATGTAGTTCCTAATGATGGAATAATATCTTTAGATAATGGTGTATATAAGATTTGGTTTGCACGAGGATATCCAGCTTTATTTCCTAATACGGTTTTACTAGATAATGCACTAGCAAGCATGGGAGCAGGACTTCCTACAGCCATGGCAGTCAAAATGTTGAATCCTGATAAAGTAGTTGTTGCAGTTTGTGGTGATGGTGGCTTCATGATGAATAGTCAAGAACTTGAAACAGCCGTAAGGCTCAAGTTGAATATCATCGTTCTCATTCTAAATGACTCAGCATATGGTATGGTTAAGTGGAAACAAGAAAATCAAGGTTTTGA
>CEUK01354147.1_pt1 | contig 12189 bp, 8 predicted proteins | sample 356451 | NCBI WGS metagenome assembly CEUK01 (sample SAMEA2622843, study PRJEB7988) | marine metagenome | isolation source: saline water (ENVO:00002010), including
CAATAACAACTGTAGTGATAATGTAAATATTACCATCACAGAACCAGATACACTAATTGCAACATTTGTATTATCAGACAGTATTTGCTATAATGATAGTGTAAATTTAAATACTGAATATATTACTCAAATAAATGTATCTGGAAATATAGTAAATTATCTATGGGAAATAAATGAACTAAATAGTATTAACCCCTTTTCATGGTCTTCACCATTATTAAATCCTTCTTTTCCTACTTTAAATGAAAATATTAGTCCAGTTCAATATGAAGTAAAAATTACAGTTGATGGAGGTGTTTGTGGAATAATATCATATATAGATACAATAACAATTAAACCAACACCTCAAATTGATTTTGCCACCAATCCACCACAATCTTTAAGCTGTACAACTACTACCGTTGCTGGAAATCAAATAGAAATAATTTTAAATGGATATATTTTATCTTCATTAAATGGATACAACACTCAATCGGTAATGATATCAACGCCATCAGCAAATATTACATCTGAAAACTTAGTTCCTATATGGGCACCAAATTTAAATCAATATGTTTGGCCACAAGTATTTAGAACTTATCAAAATGCTGGCACTGACTCTGTTTGTGTTTCAGCAATAAATGAATGTGATACTATTACTAAATGTTGTATCGTTAATGTTCAATCAAACAATATTGTTTCTACTTTTACTCGAACTAGAGCTGAAGGTTGCGAGGAAGTAGATACATTTACATTTATTGATAATTCTTATGATCCATCTATTTTAAACAGATCTGAATGGTGCTTTAATTGGGATTTAATAAATAATTTATGTGTTCCTGGTTATTTTGATGGGCCATATCTTCAGTCCATAGGTACTCAATATAGCTGGGTATATCAAGATCCTGGATATTATAATGTACGCTTAAATACTTATAATATTGTTGACTCTTTATATAAAGATGATTTTATTTATCCAACACCTATGATAGTGCATCCTAGACCTAACACTGATTTTATTCCTCATTCAGTATGTGTAGGTGTCACAGATACATTTTATCATACTTCAACTATAGATACATTAGCTGGTCAATCAGAAAGTATTATTCAATGGATATGGGAAGTTTCTAACAACAATGGGCAAACTTGGATTAATACAAACTGGACATTACCAGATCTAGTTTATTCATTTCCAAATCCTGGACAGTGGCAAATAAAATTGACATGTATTTCTAATAATTTATGCTCAAGAGAAAAAATACATACAATTAACGTAAATGATAAACCAACAGCAAATTTCACAACACAATATACTCCTAGTTGTATAAATACAACAGTTAATTTTAATGGAAATCTTGGTATCCCAGGTGGCTCTTCCACTAATCCATCTGGTGGACAAATTATCAAGTGGGAATGGAATTTTGGAGATCCAATAAACTCTACAATCTCAAATCCAAATACTTATTCAAGTTTTGGACCAAATAGTAATGGAGATGCTGTACACATCTATTCTTTTCCATCATCATATTACATAACACTTACAGTCACAGATAATAACGGATGTATATCTATTGCCGAAATAGACACTCTTTTAATTGAACCTGGAATTACAAGTTCTTTTACATGGGATACAGTATGTTTAAAATTACCTACTCCATTTAATGCTTCTTCAAGTACATCAACTACAGATCTCTATATTTGGGAATTTTATGATCCAGGAGCAATAGGAGGTTCATTTAAAGATACTACAACTTCATTTAATACATCATATAAATTTACTACTCCTGGTAAACATCAAGTAGTATTAAAAACTATGAAAATACTTACTAATGATACTTGTTACTCAACAGCATTTTCTGATAGTATATATGTTTGGGGATTACCAATTGTTTCATTTTCATCAGATACTGCATGTATAGGATCACTAACAAATTTTACCAATAATACAAATCCAATTGTTATTAATCCAATTTCTAATATAAATGATGCAAACATTACTCAGTATGATTGGATTTTTTATGAACCTGCTAACTGTTCTCCTTGTTCAGTAACGACTACTTATCCTATTAATCCAAATACTGTATATGAATTTTTGAATTCTGGTATTTATGATGTTGAGTTAATTGCATATGACGATAACAACTGTAAAGATACATTACGTACTACTGTAAATATTGTAGAAAATCCAATAGCTAAAATTATAACAAACAATGAATGTGATGGAGTAGATATTAATCTTGACGGTTCTACTTCAACTCAAAACTCTTTATTTAATATTATTGAATGGAACTTTAATATTAATACTCTATTTGGAAACTATACTTCATTAAATACACCTCAACTAGACAATACAACATTTTTATTTGATAATCCTGGTAATTATATTGTTAATCTAAATATTAAAGATCAAAATAATTGTGTTTCAAGTATTGATACAATGGTAACCATCTACCAAAATCCATTTGCTAATTTTAACTATTCTGGCATATTATGTCTTGATACAAATATTAATTTTTGTGATATAAGTTTATCAGGAGATGGAACAATAAATTCTTGGAATTGGAATTTTGGTTCTAATGCAACTCCTTCTAGCTCTAGCGATAGTTGTGAGATTATAAATTATACTACATCTACAAATCAATTTAAACAAATAACTTTAACTGTTGAGGATGACAACAACTGTCAAAGTGTAAAGATAGATACGATATATATTAACAATCCTCCTCTTGCACAATTTAGTTGGAATAAAGTTTGTGCTGGTCAACCTGTAAGCTTTACAAATTCATCAACTTGGACCGACAATATTATTGTATCCAATACATGGGTATTTAGTGACGGATCGCTTCCTCTATCTACAAATACAAATAACTTACAACATTATTATAACAATATTGACAGTCTAACTGGAGCTTATGTAAATGCAACATTATTTGTAACAGATTCGATCGGATGTCAAAATAAATTTTCAGCACAAAGTCAAATAGAAATACATCCTTTACCTACAATTAATTTTTCAACTTTGCCTTGGCCTTGTGAAGGAGATGACTTTATTTTTAATAATAATTCATTTGTAGATAATAGTATATTTCAAAATGATGCTTTACTTCCAAATAATACTTTTTTACCTACATGGTCATTTAATTCTAATCTATTTTCAAGTACAAATATGCCATGGATTCTTTCAACATCCTTAAATAATTTAAGTGCTGGAAATTATCAAATTTCATTAGGTCAAGAAACAAATGTAACTAGTGAGCACGATGGTCTCAAGTGTTCAAGTATTAAAGATACAATTGTCAAAATCCTTGTTAGACCTAGCATGACATTTGAAGACACTTCATTTATTCCTGAACCATCATGTGAAGGAACAATATATAATTTCGATGTTACTCATCAAAATGTTGATCTATGGCAATATTCAATTGATGTTTCACCTCCTTTTAATGAAAATGTAAATGAAGACTTTACATACCCTTTTACTTTTGCAGGTATTTATAATCTTAACATTGAACTAAAAAATAATAATGGATGTGTTGAAGAGAAAGATTTAAAAATACATATTTACCCAAATCCAAAAGCTCAATTTAATGTTAATACCAAAAATATATGTGAAAGAAGTCCTGTTATTTTTATAGATAGTTCTTATATCCCAAACGCTACTAATTATAATGATACATCTTTTATTGAAAAATGGATTTGGAATTTTGGGGATGGAAAAACAAAAGAATATTCTAATCAAATAACTTGGGATTTTACACATAAATATGATTATAATACCACTGGGATTTTACCTCCATACACACCATCATTAGAAGTTATTACTAATTATGGTTGTACTTCTACATACACATTACCTGTACCTATTACTGTTTATCCAACTCCTACAGCAATATTAACTGTATTTCCTCTATCAGACCCAGGATTATATTTATTGGATGGAAGTAATTCGTTTATTGGTGATCCTCCTAATGAAATTCCAGCTTCAGCAGATTCATTTAATTATATATTTTCAACAATTGAAAGATCACTAGAAAATCAAAATGAAATTATTGAATATCAATTTAGTTCTAATAGTGCACACCAAAATGGATTAGAATATACTATTTACTTAACGGTTAAAGATAAAAATGGTATTCTTGCTTGTGAATCTACAGATTCTATCCAAGGAGTATATGTTGACTATTTTAAAGGATTATACGTTCCAAATACTCTAGCACCAAATACCACAGATGGAGAAGCAAGTATATTCAAACCAAAAGGAAAATCATTAGAAGAATATAATCTTCAAATATTTGACAAATTTGGCAACTTAATTTGGATGTCTGATAAATTAGATGAAAGTGGAAAACCATTAGAAGGTTGGGATGGCAATGATCTTTCTGGAAATCCTATTCCACAAGGAACATATATTTGGAAAATCAATGCAGTATTTTCAGACGGTACTATTTGGGAAGGAATGAAGTATGATAATGAAGATGATAAAATAAAAGAAGGTGTAATTTATTTAATTAGATAACATGAAAAAAATATTTCTTTTTTTATTGATTATTCCAAATATTATTTATGCTCAAGATCCATCATTCTCACAATTTGATTTAAATACAATGAATCAAAACCCAGCCTTTGCAAGTTACGAGGGGGGTATAAGAATATTACTTCATTCAAGAAATCAATGGAGCAGAATAAATGAAAATTTTAATAATAGCATCTTTGAGATTTCTTCAAGAGTAAAATTAAATGAGAACAATCGAAGAATTAAAACTGCATGGTGTTTTGGATTAAGTTATTTAAGTGAAGATTTAGAAGCCTTTCCAGAAATAGGCAATTCTGTTTTCTTAAATAAACAAGAAGTTTCTATTATCCCATTTACATTAGAATTAAAAGTAGCACAGAATGCATATATAACTGCTTCTCCATTAAATGTTTCATTTAGAAAGTATGATTTAAATTGGAGTAGTAAGTTGTTATTCTCTGATCAAATTGATGATTTTGGGAATTATTCCACATCAGAAATAAATCCAAATTTATTTATTAATAATAACTGGATAAGTGACTTATCATTTGGATTTATTTATACCCAACATGGAAAATTTAAGAATACAACATCTAATAGAGTTAATATTGGATTTGCAACACATCATCTACTAAACCCTATAGAATCATTTTCTAACAATGATATTAAGGATAGTAAAATTCCTACAAAAATGACTTTTCATTCAGAATTTTATAGTGCAATACCGCTTAGTATCTCAACACAACCATTTATACCATATTATAGAATTTTAGCAAAACACGAAAGATATATTAAAAACAAAAAAAGAATTTTTTCTAAAACAGAATTTGGTGGTACATTTTTCATAAATAATACTCCCTTAGAATTTGGAACACTTTTTCGCATCAATAGAATAGAAGAAAAAAAATCTAATAACTTGCAAACTTGGATCCCTCTTATTAGATATAGAATTACTAATGGTAAGCACCTATACATGATTTCATACAGTTATGATGCAAACATCTCTCAAAGTAAAAATTCAATTACGTTTAGTGAATCTGGATCAACACATGAATTCGGCATTTCTATCTACTTATTTTCAGGAAGTAGAAGAAATAAGGATTGTGCCGCTTTTAAACAAATGGAAAACAATCCTCTTTATCAAGATATAATGAAAAATGGATTGTTAAGAAAAAAATAATTCATGATCATTAAACTAATAAAATTTATAATTGTTGGTTGTTCGGGCTTAATTATTGATTTTCTTTTAACTTATGTTTGTAAAGAAAAACTATTATTAAATAAATATATCTCCAATTCAATTGGCTTTACAACTGCATGTATATCAAATTACATGCTAAATAGAATATGGACATTTAGTAGTCAAAATCCAAATATAAGTATTGAATTTATAACTTTTATATTTGTATCTATTATTGGCCTAATAATTAACAATTCTTTATTATGGTTAATTCATAATAAATTTAATATTAATTTTTATTTGTCAAAATTTGGAGCTATAATTCTAACAACAATTTGGAATTTCTTAGCTAACTATTATATTACCTTTTAATACTATTAATATAATATGAAATTAAAAAATTCAATTAAAAGAGTAATTTATATGCTGGAATATAAAATTATTCTTTAAAATATTTTCTTGGAACTATTAGCATTCCAAAATTAACCCCGTTATACTTAGTTAAATTTTTATGATGAATTTTATGAGCTTTGCGAATAGCCTTTATGTATTTACTTTTTGTTTTTTTAGGAGGTGGAATTCTTCTGTGTATAATTACTTCATGAATTATAAAATATGCAATACCATACAACAAAATTCCTAGTCCTATAAAAAAACTATAACCAGAATATCCATTATACATTAATATAACAGAAGGGATAGCAAAAATTAGAAAGAAAAAATCATTCTTTTGTAATCGATTTTTATGATTAACAACATGATGGTCTTCATGTAGTTTCCATAAAAACCCATGCATAACATATTTGTGAGTAGCCCACGCTACAAATTCCATAAAACAAAAAGTGATAACTGTTAAAATTATGTTAATTATAATACTCATATTTTTTGTTTATTTATTAAATCACAAATGAATTCTTGTAAAGATTTATCGATTCTATTTAAATTATCTAATACAAATTTATAATCACTATCAATTTTAGTATCATAGCCTAAAAATTGTGGTGCATTTGATTGTATCATATATCTCAAAAATCTGATTTCTATTGAATTGGGATTTTCGATAACAATATTATCTAGATCTTTTGACTTTTGTTTAAAAATGGCATACTTCTTTATTGGATTTTTAATATGATTACAACTTAACAAAGATGATGAAATATTATAACTATATAAAATTGGAAATTTTTCTTTACTAAATTGTTTAGTAATAGAGTCCAACTTTAAACAACTTTTATAATCGCTTGCAGATTTAATATATAATAATCTAACTTCATTCATATCAGTATTTATCTGTGAATATAATTTAAGTGAAAAAAATATTAGTATAAAAGTGATTTTCATATTAAATTAAAATAGTTTTTGATAAATGATTTAATAAATAATATAAACTTATATAGATTATTAATTCTTATTCTTTTTTTTGTCAATACACTCGCAGGTATATTATTTATTTTTTTAAATAATGTACTATAATAAATATATGCTAAATAAACTCCACCTCTGGAAGATAATGGTAGTTGTCTAATCCCTTCTAATGCTACATTAAAATCTTTTTGTATATCTTCTTCAATAAAATTTTTCTGCTCATTTGTAAAGCTATTAATGGAAACATTAGGGAAATAAATCCTTCCTAACTCAGAAGTATCTTGATTAATATCTCTTAAAAAATTAACTTTTTGAAAAGCCGACCCTAGGCGCATAGCATAACTTTTTAATCTATCAAATAATATTTTATCTCCATTTAAGAAAACATGTAAACACATCAAACCAACTACTTCTGCTGATCCATATATATACTGTTTATATTTATCTTCATTATATTTTTTTTTATTTAAATCCATCTGCATACTGTCAAGAAACTTATTTATAAACTCAATATCTATATTGAAAGTATGTACAGTATGCTGAAAACTATTTAGTATAGGATTTAAACTTATCTTTTTTTCTATCGAATCAAATGTATCTTTTCTAAATTTTTTTAACAATATTTCTTTTTCAAAATCATGAAAAGAATCTACAATTTCATCTGCTAATCTCACAAATCCATAAATATTATAAATATGTTTTCTAATGCCATAATTTAACATCTTTATACCAAAAGAAAAACTTGTACTATAATGCTTAGTTACAATTTTACTGCACTTATAAGAAATATTATCGTATAAAACCTTCATAAAAATTATAATACAAAATTACTTTGTTTATTTTAAAATTTGCACATCTTTTATTACTAATTCTATTATTTCTTGTGATTTTCTATAATGTAGTTAGCTACAACATCTCCAGAAATAATAGAGGGAGGAACACCAGGTCCTGGTACAGTTAATTGTCCTGTATAAAAAAGGTTATTTAAATGTTTGTTTTTAATTTTTGGTTTAAAATTAGCAGTCTGAAACAAAGTATTTGCCATACCATATGCATTCCCCTTAAAAGCATTGTAATCTGATTTAAAATCATTAACACAATAACTATCCTTAAAAAGGATATTATCCTTAATTGTAGTTTGAGCATATTTTTCTATTCTTTTAATAATAATTTCAAAATATTTTTCACGTATTGATTTATTATCATTTATACCTGCAGCTATTGGCATTAATATAAATATATTTTCATAAGATGGAGGTGCAACCGACTTATCTGTTTTTGATGGACAACATACATAAAACAATGGTTTTTCTGGCCACTTTATATCAGTATATATATCTATTGTATGTTGTTCTATATCTTCATCAAAAAATAAATTATGATGCTCTAACTTATCAATTTTCTTATTAACACCAATATAAAACAACAATGATGATGGAGACATAAGTCTTTTGTCCCAATATTTTCTTGAGTAATGTTTAAACCTACTTGGTAAAATTTTCTGATCAAAATGTTGATAATCTGATGAGCATACTGTATAGTCACATTTATGTTCTCCTTTATTTGAAACTAAAGAAGAAACATTGTTAGAATCAAAATTACATTTGATAATTTCATGATTATTATAAAAGCTAACTCCTAATTCTTTACAGAGACTCATCATACCATCAATAACTTTACCAAAACCTCCAATAGGATAGTATGTCCCTTGTTTTAATGCTGAATACCCCATCAAACTATATAAAGCTGGTGTTTCGGATGGAGATGCGCCTAAAAATAGAACTGGAAATTCTAATAAACTTCTTAAGTATGGATTCTTAAAATATCTATGAACATGTCGACGATAAGAAGAAAACAAATTCATTTTAAAGATATTTTTTAAAATGTCTATTCTAAACAATTCAAAAATACTCATTCCAGACTGATATACTAATGATGTCATACCTACATTATATTTATACATTGCATCTTCCATGAATTTGACTAAATTTTTAGATGAACCTTTCTCATACTTTTCAAATAAATTTAATATCTCTGACCATTTTTGAGGAATTTTCAGACTATGATTATGCTCAAAAATAATTTGAAATCCAGGATCTAACTTAATCAAATCATAATAATCAGATGGTTGCTTACCAAATTTATTAAAAAATCTTTCAAAAACATCCGGCATCCAGTACCAACTAGGCCCCATATCAAAAACAAATCCATCTTTAACTATTTGTCTAGCTCTTCCTCCAAAATGATTATTTTTTTCAAAAATATTTATATTTTTTACTGAGGAGGATAAGTGTGCAGCCACACTCAAACCTGAAAAACCTGATCCAATTATATTACAAGTATTTATCATTTTACAAAAATATATATTTTGATTTGTTCTTTATATCTTTGAAACACAAAAAATCTTATGAAAGAAACAGTACTAGTTACAGGAGCAAGTGGGGCTTTAGCAAAAAAAACATGTGAATTTTTAAAAGATAAATTCAAATTAATTTGCCTAACAACAAATAAAAAAAAATGTAACAATAAAAATATTTTTTATTGGAATACTGAACTCAATATCATTGATTACAAAGCATTCAATAACTGTCAACATATAATTCATTTAGCAGGCTTTTCAGTACTAAATAGATGGTCAAAAAAAAATAAAAATTTAATGTATAGTAGTAGAGTAAATGGAGCAAAACTACTTTTTAAAACATGCAAAAAATTAAATATAAAACCAAAAACATTTGTTAGTGCTTCTGCTATTGGAATTTATGGATTTGACAGTGGTGGTATTATTAATGAAAAGAATAAATTAGGTAATGATTGGTTAGCAAAAATGGCAACTGATTGGGAAAAAGAAGCTGATAACTTTTATGAGCAGTTTAAAAGTAGAACTGTTAAAATGAGAATTTCATTATTGATTGATAAAGATTCAGGGATATTAAAATATAATTTACTTAGTATGCGAACTGGAATAGGTGTTACATTAGGAAATAAACAAAGTATAATTAATTGGATACATATTCTTGATGCAGCTAATTTTATAAATATAGCAATAACAAATAAAAATTACTCTGGTGCATATAACCTAGCCACTGAAAAATATATCTCACAAGAAAGTTTTTTTAATACAATTAAAAAAATATTATTTCCTTATTCAATTATAATATCTATCCCTTTAATATTTCCAAAATTGATTTTAGGAAAAAGAGTTAAAATATTAGATTTTGGAAATAAAATTATGTGTGTAAAAAAACTAAAAAAACATAATTTTGTCTGGAAATATAAAGAATTCAAAGATGTAATTAATTCAATAAAAAAATAATTATTTTTTTTTAATCAAAAAATATTTTTTTTTCGACTTTTCCATCATCTAATAAAAAGAAAAGTACTTTACCAGTACTAATTGATGTCTCTTTACCAAAAATATCAAATACAGAAATAATCTCTTTATTTTTAAAAAAACTATATTGATTTATCGCGCTTACATTTAAACATTCAGTTTCAACCTCAATATTATAATAAAAATAATAGTAGGAAGATGATGAGGCACTAGATCCAGTGATATCAATAGCTCCTCCAATGTTATAAGGGTATTGAGCTCCTGAATTATTTCTGTAAAGAGATGAATTGTTAGATGATATTCCTAATTGATAATTATTACCAATTGGAACGTTAAAATTTAATTCCAATCTTTGAGGTCCTGAATCCAAGACATGCGTAGTATCATCAACTACTGTACCATTAGCATTTCGTAACTCAAAAGTAACTTGATTATTATTAATGTCAGAATAAAATATAGCAGATTTAATATTACAATCTATACTTGCATCAAAAACCAAATGTTGATTACCTTGAAAATAACTACCAGTTGAAAACATATTATCTAATTCTCCTCCAAAAGCTGTCATTATATTAGCACTAGGATTAAAATTTGAAGCGGTTGAATTTGTACATCCCAAAACAGGTAAAATACAACTTGCATCATCAAAACAAGCTAAGGAATCATAATTTATAGCATAAGGATCAGTACATCCAGTAACATAACAACAACTTCCATCATCGTAAATTGCTAAGTTTGAAAAATTATAAGCTATTGGATCAGTGCATCCACAATCAAAACTCAATTTATATGAATAAATATTAGATGGATATGTTGATGGAATTGTATTATTATTTTGACCTAATAAAAAATAGACCGAACAATCAATAATAAAATTTCCTGGTGCCCAAATAGCATCTCCAGGATGAGATGGTAATTGATTCCAAGAATCATTAATAGGATCATACTGCCATAGTTCTCCATTATCTAAAGGGCCATGATCATCACCATCTCCACTTAACACATAACCATAATCACCATATGAAAATTGTGTTCCTGCTACTCTAGCTTCTGAAGGGAAATCGGATAATTGAGTCCATGAATCATTAGCAGGATCGTATCTATAAAAATCATTATAAATATATGAACTTGCAGAAGGATTACTTCCAGGTCCTGTACTACTTCCATGACCAAAACCAACATAAGCATAATTACCTATAGAAAAATAGAAAGGATGATGTCTATCATTTCCTATTATATCAGCTTTTCTTGTCCATTGGTCATTAATTATATCATATTCATACCAATCTCCAAGGTTAGCAGTATTACTTCCGCATCCCATATATATTTTATCTCCTACTGATACCATAGCGGGATGATTTCTTCCATTATCAGGAAATGAGGACTTCTGTTGCCAACTATCATTTATAATATCATATTCCCACCAATCTGTTGGAAAATTAGAGTTAGGATCAGAACCAAATCCCATATAAGCTTTACTTCCTACCACAAGCCCATATGCATAGCCTCTTTCTCCTCCAGGAAATGGAGATAATTCAACCCAAGTATCATTTATCTTATCATACTTATAAACATTATCTGTATTACTTCCTGAAACTACAAATGCATATTGTTCATAAGAAAAGGTGATTGGATGATGAACTCCAGGGTATGGAAAAGATGACTCTTGAATCCAATTTTGGGAAATAGAAAAAAATGGAAAAAGTAAAGTGAAAACTAAAATTTTCTTTTTAATATCCATAATCATAAACAATTTATATTAATTTAATATTAATTTTTTATTAATAACTCCATTATTTGTAGTGATCTCTAAAAGGTATA
>CEUK01179693.1_pt1 | contig 12173 bp, 8 predicted proteins | sample 356451 | NCBI WGS metagenome assembly CEUK01 (sample SAMEA2622843, study PRJEB7988) | marine metagenome | isolation source: saline water (ENVO:00002010), including
TCTGATTACATATCTAAAAGCAATCCCATTCATATTGTAATTAATAATACTGGAGGTCCTCCTGGTGGACAGATTGTTGATGCCAATTCAAAGGAATTTATTTCTGCCATGAATCTTCATTTAATTTCTTATCATGAGATTCTTCAAGCTATATTGCCAAAAATGAAATCTACTGGTTATGGTAGAATTATTAATGTGATTTCAACTTCAGTAAAACAACCTTTAAATGGGTTAGGGGTTTCAAATACCATAAGAGGAGCAGTAGCTAGTTGGGGAAAAACGCTTGCTAATGAATTGGGTAAGGACAACATAACTGTTAATAATGTATTGCCTGGAGCTACCAGCACTGGTAGACTTCAATCAATAATAGATTCAAAAGCAAATAAAACAGGAAAAACTGCTAAAGATATCGCTATTGCAATGGCTAATGAAGTGCCAATGTTAAGGGTTGCTGAACCTCATGAAGTTGCTTCTGCTATTGCTTTTTTAGCCTCTCCTGCTGCTAGCTACATCAACGGTATAAATCTACCTGTTGACGGTGGAAGAACTAAATCTCTTTAAGCTTTTTCTTCTAAAAGTTTAAACCCCCTCCCGTGTACATTTATAATCTGGATGTTGGTTTCTTCTTTTAAGTACTTTCTTAATTTGGCAATGTATACATCCATACTTCTACCGTTGAAATAATTGTCGTCTCCCCATACAGCTTTTAAAGCAAAATTTCTTTCAAGGATGTCATTTTTATTTTTGCATAATAAGATTAATAATTCACTTTCTTTAGTAGTGAGTTTTATAGATTTATCCTTTGATTTTAGTATTTGTGTTTTACTATTAAATAAAAAAGAGCCAATAGAAATGTCATCAAAGTGATTAATATTTTCTTTAGTTCTATTAACTATGGCTTTTATTCTAGCTATAAGTTCCTCCATATTAAAAGGTTTTGTTACATAATCATCAGCTCCTAACTCAAAACCTTTTAATGTGTCTTCTTTCATTGATTTTGCGGTTAAAAATAAAATAGGTGTTTTTTTATCTACTCCCCTTACATCTTTAGCTAGTGAAAAACCATCTTTAATTGGCATCATTACATCAAATATTAACACATCAAATTTATCTTTCAAAAACCTTTGATATCCTGCTTCACCATTAGTTTCCCATATGCATTCAAAGCCTTTGGCATTTAAATAGTCTGAGGAAATTGAACCAAGATTTTGATCATCTTCAACAAGTAAAATTTTTATTTTATTATTCATAATTATTCAATTTTAGAGGATTTAAGAAAAACAATAAATGTGCTTCCTTTTCCAATGTTACTTTCAACTTTTATAGTTCCATTATGAAGGTCCAATATAGATTTAACGTAACTAAGACCTAATCCAAAACCTTTTACATTGTGAATGTTACCAGTTGGGACTCTAAAAAGTTTTTCAAATATTCTCATATGATTTTCTTTAGCAATTCCTATGCCATTATCAATAACCCTAATAATAACTCCTCCAATTACATCCTGGGTTTCGATTTTAATTACAGGACTATTATCACTGTATTTTATGGCATTATCGATTAAGTTTTGAATTACATTGGTAATATGAAATTTATCCACTTCAACCAATTTATTTAAAGCATTTAAGTTAGTTGATATGTTAATTTTTGTTTTTTTTAGTTGAAGTTGATAGTTTTTTATTGCTTTTTCAATGATTTGATCAATTGAAAACAATTCTAATTTGAGTTCAAGATTTTGTTTTTCAGAAACAGCACTTTGAAGTACATTTTCTACCAATGAACTTAATCTCTTGTTTTCATCAATTATGGTATTGATGAATTTATTTTTAGTCTTTTCATTTTTTAATAAATCTTTATCAAGCAAAGCTTCTGAAGCTAACCCAATTGTAGAAATTGGAGTTTTTAGTTCATGAGTCATGTTATTGATAAAATCAGTTTTAATTTCTGAATTTCGTTTTTGATTAAAAATAATTTTAATTGTAAATAAAAAAGTTCCGATTACAATTAATAGAAGAAAAATTGATATGAAGAAAATATATTTTAGTGAATCTAGAATAAAAGAGGTTTCGTCTTTAATAAATAATGTAAAACTGTATTCATGATCAAGAGTCAAATTAGTGCTAAAACTTAATTCATTATTTACTTCATTATTGTCATTATTTTCGAAATTCCTAAAAAGAATATTTCCTTTAGTATTGCTTAGTGAATAATGGTATGGGAAATTTAAATCATGCTTAATTAAATTATTTTTAACTATTTCAGCAATTTTATTATTTGATATTTGTTCCTCTATATGTAAGGAGAAATCAAATGGGAAGAATCTTTGAAAGACGCTTTTTAGTCTTTGTTTTTTAAATTTTATAGATTGATTTTCACATTCTTCTAATAATAAATTAAGACTATCCTTAATGAATAGTTCATATTCTTTGGGGCTAAAAAGTTCAAAAGAAGGATCAATTATTGAATTTCTCCATTTTTCTAGACTTGGTTGTTTTTTATTTAAAACATATTCTAATATTTCATGAGAAATATCATTTGTACAAAGACCAATGGTGTTTTCTAAATTAGATTTTTTTTCCTGAAAAGATTTTCTTAACCAATAAAATTGAATTACTGAAAACCCTAATAGTGCTGATGCACTTAGAATAATTATGAGTTGAATATATTTATTTTGCTTTTTCAATTATTAGTCAATCATCTAAACTAATAATGATTCACCTTAATTCGTTTAATGTTAACAGAATTTAACACATGATTATAAAGGAATGTTGCCGTGTTTTTTCTTAGGTAAATTATCTACTTTGTTTTCAAGCATTTTAAGAGATTTTATAAGTTTTATTCTTGTATCAGATGGAAAAATCACCTCGTCAACATATCCCCTGGCGGCTGCGTTATAGGGGTTTGCAAATAAATCGGCATACTCTTTTTCTTTTTCTTGCCATACAGCATCAGAGTCTTTCGCGCTTTTTATTTCTTTTTTAAATATAATTTCCGCAGCTCCTTTAGCACCCATTACTGCGATCTCAGCTGTTGGCCATGCAAAATTCATATCAGCTCCAATATGTTTTGAGTTCATAACATCATAAGCTCCCCCATATGCTTTTCGAGTAATTACAGTGATTCTTGGAACAGTTGCTTCACAGAAGGCATATAATAATTTAGCACCATTTGTAATTATAGCATTCCATTCTTGATCAGTTCCAGGTAGAAACCCAGGAACATCTTCAAATACAACTAAGGGAATATTAAATGAATCGCAAAACCTTACAAACCTAGCTCCTTTTTTAGAAGCATTTACATCAAGAACACCAGCTAGAACTGAAGGTTGATTTGCTACGATACCAACAGACCTTCCAGCAATTCTTGAAAAACCTACTACAATGTTTTGTGCATAATTTTCATGAACTTCAAAAAAAGATTCTTTATCTACAACTTCATTTATAATTTTTCTAATGTCATATGGATGATTTGGGTTTTCTGGAATAATTTTTTCAAGAGAAATTCTTTTTTCATGATGAATTGAATAAGTTTTATTAAATGGAGTTTCTTCGCAATTTTGAGGTATATAAGATAAAAGTTTTTTGATTGAATTGATTGCGTGTAACTCATTTTGGCAAGAAAAATGGGTTACACCAGATTTTGAGCTATGAGTATCAGCACCACCAAGTTCTTCAGCAGTAACCTCTTCATTAGTAACAGTTTTTACAACATTTGGCCCAGTTACAAACATGTATGATGTGTTTTCTACCATGAAAATAAAGTCAGTTAATGCTGGAGAGTATACAGCACCACCGGCACATGGCCCCATGATTGCAGAAATTTGAGGAACTACACCTGAACTTCTAGTGTTTTTGTAAAAAATATCAGCATAACCTCCTAAAGAAACTACGCCTTCTTGAATTCTAGCACCACCCGAATCATTAAGACCAATCAACGGTGCTCCATTTTTTAGAGATAAATCCATTAATTTGCAGATTTTTTCCGCATGAGCTTCCGCTAGAGATCCACCTAATACAGTAAAGTCTTGTGAAAAAACATAAACTAACCTTCCTTCAATTGTTCCATATCCAGTAACTACTCCATCCCCCAAAATTTTAGTTTTTTCTAAACCGAAATTAGTTGAACGATGAGTTACAAGGCCTCCAATTTCTTCAAAGCTATTTATATCCAATAAAAGTTCAATTCGTTCTCTTGCTGTAAGTTTCCCTTTAGCATGCTGAGCATCTATTCTTTTTTCTCCTCCTCCTAATTTAGATTCGGCTATTTTTTCATGTAAAAATTGGTTTTTAGACATAATATTAATTCATTAATTCTTCAATATGTTCAGGTTCAATAGGGATTTCTCTCATCAGATTAAAAGGCTCTCCATTTTCTTTGACAACCACATCATCTTCCAGTCGAATTCCCAGGTTTTCTTCTGGAATATAAATGCCTGGCTCTACTGTGAAAACCATATTCTTTTTAATTGGATTAATCCATGACCCTACATCATGAGTATCCAATCCAATGTAGTGAGATGTCCCATGCATAAAATATTTTTTGTAAGCAGGCCAAGAAGAATCTTGTTTCTTAATGTCATTAGTTGAAATGAGATTTAATTTAACCAATTGCTCTTCCATAAGTAAACCAACTTGAACATGATAATCTTTAAGTGTAATTCCTGGTTTTAATAATTTAGTTGCTTCATTTTTTACATGAAGAACAGCAGCATATACTTCTTTTTGACGTTTTGTAAATTTACCATCTACAGGAATACACCTTGTAAGATCAGATGCATAGTTAGCATATTCAGCTCCAAAATCAAGCAAAATAACTTCACCACTATTACATCTTTTATTGTTTTCTATGTAATGAAGTACACATGCAGATAATCCAGAAGCTATAATAGGTGTATAAGCAAAACCTTTAGACCTATTTGAAAGAAATTCATGCATGAGTTCTGCTTCAATTTCAAATTCCATTATTCCAGGTTTAATCTTAGATAAGATTCTTCTTAAACCTTTATTTGTAATGTCACAAGCTTTTTGCATTAGGTCAATTTCAATAGAGTGTTTTATTGACCTTATGTTATGCATAATAGGGGCACTTCGCTCAATTTTTAAGAGTGGATATTTTATCTTGAAATTTTTAATAAAACGATCCTCTCTAGTTTCTGCCTCTGTGTTTGCTCTTAAATGCTCATTAGAGTTTAAATAAATAGCTTCACTTTCTGAAAGCAATTGATTAAAAATAGTTTCAAATTGATCTAACCAATAAACGGTTTTGATACCTGAAACTTCAAATGCTTTTTCTTTTGTTAGCTTTTCACCTTCCCAAACAGCTATATGTTCATTAGTTTCTTTTAAAAATAAAATTTCTCTGTGTTTAGGTTCGTGGCACTGAGGAAATAGAATTAAAATACTTTCTTCTTGATCAACACCTGAAAGGTGAAAAATATCTCTATGTTGAACAAAAGGTAAAGTGCTATCTGCACCAGTACTAAAAATGTCATTTGAGTTAAAAACAGCAACAGTTTTTTCCTTCATTTGATTACAAAACCTTTTTCGGTTGTTTATAAATAATTCACGATCGATTGGTAAATATTTCATCTATAAATTTATTGGGGTCGTAAAAATACTAATAATAACCATTTGAATTTGTTTAATCTTAATTTACTTCAATAATCTCTTAAATAGATTAATTCTAATAATCAATGACAATTTAATGACAATTAGTAAGGAGTGCTAATTGAAATTTGTGTTTATAAAAAATTAAGCAATTTGTTAAGTATAATAGCATTTACTCATAAAAAATTCGATTTTGATGAAATAGGGCTATTTCATATTGATGATTTAGAAAGAAACATAAAGCTAAATCATATAAAAAAACAACTTAATATTGATGAGCTAATCTATTTATCTACTTGTAATCGTGTTGAATTTATTATTTCTGATACTAAAATAGTTGATAGCGGATTTCTAAAAAAGTTTATTCAACTTATAAATAAAGATTTTACAATATCTAAAATTAAAGGCTTTGTTGATCGTTTAGAGTTTTTTTCTGATGAATCTGCTGTTCAACATCTCTTTTCGGTTGCATCATCTCTTGACTCTTTAGTTTTAGGAGAAAGAGAGATTATAACTCAAGTAAGAAGAGCTTATGAGGATTGTAAAGATTATGGAGTTTGTGGAGATGTTTTGAGGGTTTTTATTCAACATACTCTTCATACAGCTAAGAAAATTTATACTGAAAGTAATATTGCAAAAAAGCCTGTTTCAATAGTTTCTCTTTCATATTTAGAACTTCAAAAACATCTTCATTCTTCTAAAAATATTTTAGTAATTGGAGCAGGAAAATCAATTACTTCAATGTTGAAATTTATAAGCAAAGGTCTTTTACACAAATACACCATTTATAACAGGACTTTAGAAAATGCTAAGAAATTAAGCCATAATTTAAACCTTAACGCAGAAGTTAAATTATTATCCGATTTAGGTTCAAAAAAAGAAGATTTTGATTTAATTGTTTCTTGTACAGGCGCGAAAAAAGTTGTTTTAACCAAAGAAATTTATAATCGTATAATTGGAGATGACAAAAAGAAAAAAATTATTGTTGATTTAGCAGTCCCAAATGATGTTTCAGATGAAATTTCAAAAAATCATTTTCTAGAACTAATTACAGTTAAAGATTTAAAAATAACGGCTAAGAAAAACCTTAAGCATAGAGAAAAAGAAATTAATGTTTGTCTTGAAATTATTAAAGAGCAAATGGTGAATTATGATATTGCTGAGAAAGAAAGACAGCTTGAAAGAGCTCTAAGTGCTGTTCCAAAGAGCATCAAAAACATAAAGCAAAAAGCTTATGATGAAGTTTTTGTTAAAGAGTTGGAAGGAATGGATGACAATTCAAGAGAAGTATTGGATAAGTTCATTCAATACATGGAAAAAAAATACATAAGTGTCCCAATGGTATTAGCTAAAGATATTTTGCTAAAACAATCTGCAGACTAATAAATGTCAAATTATAAATCTCACATTATTATAGGGTCAAGAGGAAGTAAATTAGCTCTTTGGCAAGCTAATTATGTGAAAAAAGAATTGGAAAATCTTGGAGTTAATGTTGAAATAAAAATTATTAAAACTAAAGGGGATAAAATTCAGCATTTGAGTTTTGATAAAATTGAAGGCAAGGGTTTTTTTACAAAAGAAATTGAAAAAGCATTAATAGATGATGAAATAGATTTAGCTGTCCATTCATTGAAAGATTTAGAAACTAATCAGCCAGAGGGTCTTTGTTTAGGTGCTGTCCCAAAAAGAGAAAACCCTTCAGATTGTTTATTAATTAATAAGGATGCTTTTGATGAGTCTAAAGAATTAAACATCAAGAAAAATGCAATTGTTGGCACTTCTTCAGCAAGAAGAAAAAATCAATTATTACTGTTTAGAGAAGATCTAAAAATTAAAGATTTAAGAGGAAATGTCCCAACAAGAGTTAATAAATTAAGCAATGGAGAATATGATGGCATATTGCTTGCCAAAGCAGGATTAAATAGGTTAGATTTAGATTTGTCATCATTTTTTGTGGTTGATTTACTCCCTCAGCATTTTATCCCTGCACCTGCACAAGGAGCGCTGGGGTTACAAATTAGAGATAATGATCACTCATTGAAAAAAATCATATCAAAACTTAATGACCCCAACACTAATGAAAATGTAAATTTTGAAAGAAATATTTTGAATGGAATAGGGGGAGGTTGTCATTCTCCTTTTGGAGCATATTCTAAATTAAACCAAAATGGTGAACGAAATACATGGGTAACTTTTGCAAATAAAGTTGAAGAAACTCCTTATAGGTTTGCTACTAATTCTAATGATGTAAGCTCAATTATCGCAAAGTTTAAAACATCTTTTAAGAATAAAAACATCTGGATATCAAGATCTTTAAAAGAAGGCAGTGTTTTCAAAAAGATATTATCAGATTTAGGAATTGAAGTTGTTGGGAAGTCTCTTATTGATAAGAAAATAATTAAACAAGATAGTTTGCCAAACTGTGATTGGATATTTATAAATTCAGCTTTTGCATTAGATTCAATAATCAATTTAAAATTATATTTTAAGACAAAAAAAATAGCGGCTTTTGGAAAAGCAACGGCTAAACACATTCAGAAAAATGGAATTAAGGTTGATTTTGTTGGCGAAGGAACACCGGAAAATGTAGCTAAATCTTTTGCCAATTCAATTCTTTCTGATGATGTGGTTTTCTTTCCGTCATCTGATGTTAGTTTGGGTTCAGTCCAAGAAAAAATTTCAGATGTAAATAAAATCGTTAAAATTACTTACAAAACCACATTTAACACTGCTTCAATTGATAATCAAGACTTCTTGGTTTTTACAAGTCCAAGCAATGTTGCTGCTTTTTTAGTTTTCAATAAATTTCAAAACGAAAAAATAATTAGCATAGGATCTAGCACTACTAATGCTTTAAAAAATGCTGGAGCTGGCTTTGTTTATCAAGCCTATGAAAGTTCTGAACTCTCGTTGGCTGATTCAGTTTTATCCTTAATTTAATACGGTGAATTACTTAGGTCATTTGGTGTTGTCAGGAAATGATAATGAAGTATTGTTTGGCAATTTTATTGCAGATGCAGTAAAAGGAAACGATTATTTAGATTTCTCAAAAAAGGTGCAAGAGGGAATTTTATTGCACCGCTTCATAGATAATTTTACTGATACTAATTCACATTATTTAGCAGGTAAAAGAAGGTTTTATGAAGGTTTTCCTAAAATGGGGGGGGTTGTAAATGATATTATTTATGATTATTTATTATGGCAATATGAACTAAATACTAAATCTCTTAATCTTGAAAAAGAAATCATTAGGTATTATAATGTTTTAGATCGACTTAAAAATGAAATGCCTACCAAAATTAGATTCATGTATAGGTACATGAAGAGAGATGATTGGCTAAATAATTATAAAAATGAAAAGGGCATAAAACGAGCTTTGCACGGTATTGGTCGTAGAATCAATTATTCTAATGATTTAGAAAAAAGTTTTGAAGTTTATAAAATGAATGAATTAAGTTTTAATAAAGAATTCAATGCTTTTTTTCAAGATATAAAATCACGTATTTTTTAATAAAGTATTCTTAAAACAAAAAATTCATATATTTCGAAAAAAAAAACATGAGTATTCCAAAACCTTTTAACCTTTTCAAATGGATCGAAGATAATCGTTCTTTACTAAAACCACCAGTTGGAAATAAAAATTTATATGTTGATTCTGGCGATTATATTGTTATGATTGTTGGGGGACCAAATGCAAGAAAAGATTATCATTATAATGAAACAGAAGAGTTGTTTTTTCAATTAGAAGGTGATATTTTAGTTAAAACACAACAAAATGGGAAATGTGTTGATGTACATATTAAAGAGGGGGAAATGTTTTTATTGCCTGCTAAAATTCCACATTCACCAATAAGGTCAGAAAATTCAGTGGGTCTTGTTATTGAAAGAAAAAGAAAACCTCATCATAAAGATGGTCTTATGTGGTTTTCTGACAAAGAAAATGCTCTTTTGTATGATGAGTATTTTCATTTGACGAATATCGAAAAAGATTTTTTACCTGTATTTAGAAAGTTTTATAGCGATGAGAAGTTAAGGACCTGCCCTATATCAGGAGAGGTTATGGAGGCAGATGAAAGATTTATTTAGCGTAAAAGATTTACATGCCCTTTAAGTTTTCCTAAGTTGTTTCGAGCATCTAAATACTCAATTTTCCATACATAAACATCTATTTTACAATCTTCATTCATATAAGTTCCGTCCCAAAAATTATTTTGTTTGTCTGTGTAATATATTTGTTCTCCCCATCGATTAAAAACCCATAAATTGAATTCATTTATGTATTCTCCTTTTATTTCAAAAACATCATTTATCCCATCATTATTTGGAGTAAATGTGTTGGGAACATATATAAACCCTTCCATATTTATATAAGTAGTATCAGAATTATAGCACCCTAAACTATCAGTAGCATTTAGCACATAATAAGTGTTTTGTGATGGCGCTGCTAGAGGGGTTAAACAGTCGTAACATGATAGCCATTCATTGTTGTCCCAATAAAAAATTGAAGCATCTGTATTTCCCATAAGAGTAGTCATATTTCCAAAAGTTGCCCATTGAGAAGCTCCAGCATCTACATAAGGATATGGATTAACAATTACTTCTACTTGTAAGGTGACATCACAGCCTAAGTTATTGGTTATTGTAACGTTATATACCGTGCTTGAACTAGGGAATGCACTTGTTATAGAACTATCTGGATGAGATAAGCTATTTTGAGGTACCCAAATATAAGTTTCCCCCATTTCAGCACTTAATTGAACAGTGTCTCCTTGACATATTGTAGTGTCTCCATAGGAAATACCTGATGATCCAAACATTTCAATTTGAACGGAGTCAATAGCTGTTCCACATTGATTTGTAGAACTTACATAGTACGTCATATTGTTAATAGGAAAAGCCCAGGTGTTTGTACTGTTTGCATGGCTTAAAAATTGATTAGGACTCCAAGTAGCATTTGTTAAATTGTTTAAGGAGAAAAAAATAGAATCTCCAATGCATAAAGATGTATCATTTACAAGGTTAATTTGAGGATTAGAAAAATCAACTTCTACAAGTATAGAGTCTTTAAAAACACAATTGAATAGGCTTGTAATCTCCACATAATAATATTGGTCATTAACAGGAAACAAATATGGGCTTGAACTATCTGGATAAATAAGCCCCCCTAAACTATACCAATAATAATCAATCCCTCCAGAAACATTTACTTGAATAGAATCTCCAATGCAAAGACTTGTATCAGGACTTATTTGATAATTATCAATTATAACTGCAATGGATATTGTGGCTGAATCTACCCCACAACTATCTGTTGCAATTAATGTGTAATCAATATTTGATGTTGGATTAGCATATACTTGTTGAGATGTAGTATTGCTTAAATATGATGAAGGGGACCATAAGTAATCTGTTCCGCCATAACCAATTAATAATGTTGAATCCCCTAAACAAATGGTGTCATTTCCAACAATAGAGGCATTGTTAAGAGCATATACATTTACTTGAATTTGTGCAGTATCAGAATTTATGCATGAAATAGAATCAGAAACAATTAATGTAACATCATAAGTTCCAGTATCAGTATAAACATGAGAGGGTGAAAACTGATTGGAAGTTGTTCCATCACCAAAATTCCAACTGTATGTATTCCCACCCTGAGATTGATTAGAAAATTGAAATGAATTGGGTAAACAAACATAAGATTGGGGTACACTTATTGAAGGGACAATGTTTTCAAAAGCAAATTTGAAAACTCCCAAATTACAACTGCTGTTATTTTGAGAAGAATATGCTCCAGGAGATATTGGAAAGTCAGAGTTATTAAAGCATCCTGCACAAACAGCTTGATAAATTTTCCCATTTTTATCAAACCTACTTGTTCCACCATCAACATGTTCGCTACTTTGTCCACCCCCAAAATAGGTTGAATATAAAAGCGACTGAGCATTGTTATCAAAAACAGCCAGATAAAAATCACTTCCATCAGTGTTTGATTGAAATGCATTAGAAGTAATAGGCATGTTATTTGTATTTCCCGATTGATTGACTGTACCTCCCCAACCAGAAATGTAAATTAAACCACAATTAGATACCAAAAAAGCAGAAGGAGAAATGTTAACTTGAAGATTCCCACTTCCAAACACAGTGCAAAAAATGGTGGTGTCCATAGTTGGATTTAATTTGTGGATAAATTGAGTTCCTAATGTGTTGGAATAAACAGAATTTCCGATTACAGGATAGTTTCCACCTGTTTGTCCAAATAAATAAATATTATCCTGATCGTCTAGTTGAACAAAATAAGCTTGATCGTATGAGCTAGTTCCAATATAAGTACAATATTGAATAGAGTTTAATGTGGTATTGTATTTTGTTAAGAACCCATCTTTTCCTCCTGGAGATGTAGTATGAATGACATTGTTAGTTGTAGGGAGAGAAGAGTTTTCTGTTCCACCAGTGATAACAGGTTGGTTTTGATTATCTAATTGAATAGAATAACCAGCTTCATCGCCATTTCCTCCAAAGTAGGTGCTCCATTCTAAATTTGTTAAGTTATTATTAAGTTTAAAA
>CEUK01127801.1_pt1 | contig 12107 bp, 8 predicted proteins | sample 356451 | NCBI WGS metagenome assembly CEUK01 (sample SAMEA2622843, study PRJEB7988) | marine metagenome | isolation source: saline water (ENVO:00002010), including
CTTGGAAGAAGGCAAGGACGTCGAAGTCGCGTACTGTCCTGAGCGGTTCAACCCTGGAGACCCAAACCACGGGGTTCGACAAGTGGCTCGCGTCATCGGGTGCTCAAACCCTGAAGTCGGAGAAAGCCTTGTCCACCTCTACCGGCGATTGACCTCAGAAGATGTTCGATATGTGGGGAAGGTCGAAGTTGCGGAGGCAACCAAGGTGATTGAAAATGTTCAGCGTGACATCAACATTGCACTGGTCAATGAGTTGGCACAAATTTTCCCCGAATTGGATTTGGACGTGGAAGATGTATTGTCTTCGGCGGCCACCAAGTGGAACTTCCATCGATACACACCCGGCATTGGAGTCGGTGGACACTGTATTCCTGTCGATCCATACTACATGATGCAACGAGCGCAAGAGGTTGGCGTACCTGCTGAACTGATAACCGCGGCTCGTGCTGTCAATCGAATGATGCCCAAACATGTCTCAGGTGTTCTTCGAGATTTGTTGTATCAATCCGGCGTTGCTGCAGGCGAAGGTCGCGTACTGTTCCTCGGCTGGTCCTACAAAGCCGGTGTCGGTGATGCTCGCGAAACCCCTGCTGAACCTTTGTCAGAGAATCTGAAAGATGCTGGAGTTTCGATTTCAGCTTGGGATCCTTATCTTGCTGCTAGCGATATTCCTGAGGGAATTGAAGTCATCGAAGATCTCTCGAATGCCAGTGGATTTGACATGGTGGTTCTTGCAACCGCACACAAGGAATGCGTTGAGATTGATTGGTCCGCATTGCTCGAACGAATGCGCACACCAATTCTGTATGATGGTCGTCGTGTACTCGACTTGGATGCCATGCAGGCCATGGGTTGGAAAGCCAATGCAGTAGGATCACCGATGCATTATTGATAATAGAAAATTGAGGGATATATATGAAGGCGATTCTAGTGGCTGGAGGGCACGGTTCACGGCTATTTCCATTTACACGATATACACACAAAACCTTGCTACCATTATACAAAAGACCCGTCATCGATTATGCTCTGGGGACTATTCGTAGAGCGGGAATTACTGATATTACCATTATTGGGAACCGATTCATCGGACAAATCGCTCAACACGTAGGAACCGGGCTCCCCGGCGAAACCATCCACTATGTGATTGAAGAAGAGCCCTTGGGGGTACATCATGCTCTCAATCTCGCAAGGCCACATGTTGAAGGAAGTCGTGTTCTACTATACTTCTCAGATAATATCACGACCATTGAATTGACCGAGGCTGTTCAGCAATTCCGTGATGCGGACGAGGCTCCTGGGTGTGGACTAGTTGGCCGCGAAGTAGACGACCCTGAACGATTCGGAGTCGCTGTTTTTGATGATAATGGGGTTCTGATTGATATTGTTGAGAAACCCTCTGAGCCGCCTTCCTCTTTTGCAATCGGTGGCATTTACCTCCTTGATGAAACATTCTGGGACCGGCTCGATTCTGTTGTAACTGAAATGGGGCATGGTATGTCAATCTCAGATGTCAATCGAACATATGTGTACGATGGGAAGGCTGCAATCATTGAATCTGAGAATTCTTTGTGGATTGATTGTGGAACACCCGATGCTCTGTTCGAAGCCTCAGTCCTTGCTGAGGCTGGGAAATTGTCACCGGAGCCATGTAACTACAGAGATGGTGACGCCCAGCTTTAATCATTTTACAACACAAGTGGTGATCGCATGGATGAAGAAGACATCGATGCAGTGTCTCCAAACCAATTGTTTCTGTCGATTATGATCGGTGCCGTGACCATTCTTATGATTTCATCTTCTGCTGGGCCCGCAATTGTCAAGCCTTTGTTGTTGGATGGGAGTTTAATCAGCGATGGGCGGTATGCATTCGTCTTCGATGCGCACGAGAGTATTGGGGATGATGGAGTTGTGAGTGTTGTTGGAATTGGATCTTCTGTAACACAATATGCGATGAATGGAGAATGCATGCAAAATGAATCAGTAGTTGAAGATGCGAGATTTTACAATTTGGGAATGTCTGGGGGAAGGGCTTATTCAGAAATGATTCAGATTCCTGCTTTGATTAATGCAAAACCCGATGTCGTAATGTTAGAAATCGGGCCAAACAGTCTTTGGGGCTGGAATGGTGAGGGGTGGCCTTCATTGGGGGAATATCATGAATTTAGATTCCAATTACTTTCTATGACTATGGGCTCAGATGACATGGGGGGTTGGTATGATATTTTGGAGTCAAATGACCGAAAATACATCGACACTGCATCCGTTGAAGTTTTAGATTCGTGGAGTGAATATTCACGCGATGCCATTGAAGAATATCTTCGAAGAGAGATAGATGATGTGTCGAATTCACTGGACTTGGGGAACAGCAAGTATGTGCCACCTGTTGGAACTGATGAGTGGGACCAATATTTGAGTAAACCAAACTGGTTGGATAGTAAATTTGATTCTAAAAGTCCTGAAGAAATTCGAGAACACTTGGATGATGTAATGCCTGCCAAATCCCAACAAGGGGTCTACAATCCACATCCAAATGGTACTCAAAATCACAGAGCACTAGATTACATCATCCATGAATTACTCAACGCCTCGATTGAGGTCGTTTTGATCGGTGTACCACATCATCCTTGGGTCAATGGATATCTTGAATCCGGTCAATTGGATGGGATGAATCAGACTTACGAATTCTATTCACAACTTGAAGGTGTGACTCCCCTGCAAATGTATTGGGAAGAATGGCCGAGTGATGCATTCAGAGATAGAAATCATCTTGATGCAGAGGGGCGGCAAATTTTCTGTAAACGTGTAACTCCAATTATTGATGCTGTAATCAATGGTGAAAATCCTGATGATGTTGTAATCGACCCAAGTGTCTATGACCTCACCCAAGAAGAATTCATTGAAGTTTGTACAGGTTCGAATCAGCTGTTCGAAGAAACAAATGGAACCGTTTGGATTCAAGCGGAAGACTACTCTCACTGTGAGTTTGGACTGTGGAGCGCGGCGAATACTGAATGGGTTATCGTGACTGAAAAATCTGATTTTGAAGGGACTGGGTATGTCGCTGCATTACCTGATGAGAAAGTTAAGGTAGGCGATACAACAGATGGTGCACGTATTGGATTCAACATCAGTTTTCAATCCTCAGGGACATTTCATCTATGGGCAAGAATGTCCGGTCCGAGTGGTTCCAGTGATTCGATACATGTTGGACTGAACGGATTACCAGTCACATTTGGTGCTAGTGGGTTGGGAATCTGGGACCCCAGTGTCGGCGACGAATGGTCGTGGAAAGATACCATGGGATCTAGAATCACAATTGATGTTCCAACCCCAGGAACACATCAATTCTACATTTGGATGCGGGAAGATGGTGTCCGAGTCGACTCATTTATTTTGACAACGGATGCAGAATTTTCTCCTATTAGTGGATAGAGGTGAATGGTTTGGATTTCGTAACCTCAGAATATTACATCTGGTTTCTACCGATTGTATTCCTTCTGACATTCACTATAGGGCAACGGCAAAGACGAAGGCAAATTGGTATTTTGATGGTCAGTTCGTATGTGTTCTTCTGGATGGCATCTGGATGGCACATGATTCTATTGTTGACATCGACGCTAGTTGATTGGACTGCTGGCAAAAAAATCCACCTCTCAGAAGACAAAGTGATTCGAAAAAGATGGTTGATTGGTTCCTTAACGATTAATCTCGGATTGTTGGCGATTTTCAAGTATCTCGATTTCTTGATTGAATCATGGAATTGGGCTTCACTTCGTATCTCAGGTGCTCCAGAAATCGATACTTTTGGGCTGTTGTTGCCAGTAGGAATATCATTCTACACATTCCAAACAATGTCGTATACGATTGATATCTATCGTGGGAAAAACAAACCTTACGACGATCTACTAGCCTTTTCGTGTTATGCCGCATTTTTCCCACAACTTGTTGCTGGTCCGATTGTTCGTGCTGAGCACTTCCGAAGTGAAGTTGAGAGCACACTGAAACCCAACCCAACCCAATTTCGTCTTGGATTGACACTCATCGCCTATGGTTTGGCCAAGAAATTGGTCATCGCTGACAATGTTGCAATACATGTGAATGAGATTTTCGTTGAAGGGGCTGCCTTAGACAATATTGGGCTCGTATGGTGGGGTGCCCTGGCCTTTGGAATTCAGATTTACTGTGATTTCTCTGCATACACTGACATCGCGATTGGCTCTGCTCTTTTCTTTGGAATTCGTCTGCCGGAAAACTTCGATTCGCCTTATGTCGCAACATCACCCCAAGATTTCTGGAGGAGGTGGCACATTTCTCTCTCCACGTGGCTTCGCGATTACCTGTATATCCCCCTAGGTGGAAGTAGAAATGGACCCCGTGTGATGTTCTTCGCCTTGATGATGACCATGCTTCTAGGTGGATTGTGGCACGGTGCATCCTGGAACTTTGTTCTCTGGGGCTTGCTACATGGATTGCTTCTCATTGGACATCGAGGGATTATCAAACTGAGTATAATCAAATCGTGTTTTGACAAAGCCCCTAAGTTTTCAGCACTAATTGGATGGATTATCACTCAATACTTTGTGTTCATGACATGGCTTGTGTTCAGGGTAGAAGAAACATCGATTCTAATCCCATCACTCAAGACTTTCATTGGGATCGATGCACGTTGGGATACAGCCGAAATGTACGAGTCGTTGCCAGAAATCAAGTTCTTGACGTTAGGATTGGCGATTTTATTCTTCATGGGGCATTTCCTCAGTTGGAAATTAGGCGGTTTCAAGCATTGGATTGCAAAACAAAATTCCCTAGTTTGGGGAGTCACTATTGGGCTATTATTGTCGCTCGCATTCTTGTTGAGGCCAGCCGAGACTGTCGACTTCATTTACTTCAGATTCTGAGGTCTTCAACTACGGTCAGAAAGCGCTCTTTTTGATGGCTCATGTCACATGATAATTCAACGGTTTTACCACCGAGTATTGAGATTGTATCGGCGAGATTTTTGATGTCACCCCACTTTACTGATTTACCCAGAGATTCTTGTTCACAAATCTTCGCAACTGGAGCGTCTTGATTTACGATGCTAGGGCGACCAAAAGCTGCGGCTTCAAACATCTTACTAGGAATTGCCCCAGCTAGAATATTTTCTCTAAGGGGGTACATTGCAAACATGATTGAAATTTCACTCATCAATCTTGGTAAATCTTCATGAGTGAATTGGCCGCTGATTTCAATATCAAGATCCGGGTATTTTGAAACCAAATTTTGCACTCTGCTCTGAGATACACCGTCTCCTCGTAGTATGAACTTGGGTCGCTCATTCTCTTTGATTGACTGCATTGCTTCAAACAGCATCTCAAATGAATTCACATCTCGAATCTTTCCAAAATATCCAATCGTTAATTTCGAGGGCATAGGTAAAATTTCTTGTTTCGCAATTCGATTTTCTATAGGTGATGATTGGATTCCATTGCTGAGAAGCCATTCAGAAAAAAATGGTGATGAGGTGATTACAGAATCGGCATATTTTGCTCGCTTCAACATTGATTTCTTCATCCGTCCTGAAATGATTTTACGTATGAAGGAATTAGGTCGATCTCTAAGCACCCAAGTGTGGTGTAAGTCGTGCATATCGAAAAGTGTTCTTTTTGCATCGATGGTTGTCAATAAGGGTAGAGTATCTGCATCGTGGCAGTGCAATAAGTCTACTTTTGTGACTGATTTTTTGACTGAATCGAGGAAATGCTGGATGCCCCTCCAAGTCGACCAGGTGCCTCCGTATGGAGTCAAACCCACTCGGTGACGAATGATTTCAATTCCACCAATTTCAGACGAAGACGGCAAGTTTTCAAGTCGATCAAATGCATGAATCTCGACATCATGACCATAATCAGAGAGCCATTGTGCTTCTCGGATAACTCTCGGGTCTGGGTTACAGCCGTTTGTTACGACTGATACTATGCGAGCCACGAATCCGCGAAGTGGTCATCTGTATCAAGCCCAATGCCGAAGATTGGCCGATGGAGTCAAGAATGGAGGATTGTTGCGATATGCGTGAATGAAGATAATCCACTAATTGAACCGAATCCCTCGGCTTCAATTTTCAGTGGCCCAAACCGATTTTTTTCAACGATGTACAACGATGCATATCTTATCCGAAACCTCGCGAATCGAGATATCAAAAGTAGGTATAGCCGGGCATTAATCGGATTCGGATGGACTTTCCTTGAACCTTTGTTACTATCAATCGTTTACTACGCTCTGTTTACGATTATTGCTGGTAGGCCTGAACCACTGTATGCATTACATGTCATTACCGGTGTGATTATTTGGGGGCACTTTGGAAAAAGTCTGCAAGCCAGTGTCGCAAGTTTGACCAAAGGAAAAAACCTCATCAAACAGGTATATTTTCCTCGAGAAATATTGGCAATATCGCCAGTTATTGCTCAATTTTGGATTTCATGTACCTCTTTGTTGGCAGTTATTCCGATTATGATTTATCTTAATGTCAAACCCACGGTTCAGTTATTGTGGATGGTTCCTTTGGGCATGCTATTGTCAACAATTTTGGCAATAGGCGTAGGAATGTTGGTTGCTCCACTAAATGCAATTTCTCAGGATGTTCAACATCTTTTCAGATTTATAGTCCGAGCAGGATTCTTCGTATCACCTGTAATGTGGACCTATGAAATGGCCGCAGAAAGAGCGAGTGGTCCTTGGCTAGATTTGATAATGCTCAATCCTATGGTTGTTCCAATCACTTTGGTGCGGAAGGGTTTGGATGGTTCAGAACTAATTATCGCAACCAATCAAATTGGTTATTCGTTCGGGTTTGCCTTTGTGACTCTCTTTGTTGGCGTATCGATTTTCAAGTATTTTGAAGCAAAGGTGGTGAAATACCTATGAGTAATGCAATTGAAGTCAATGATGTTGTGTTACACTTCCCGAAAGAACGGGGGCTACTATCTGGTATTCTGTCGTTGGGGGGAATAGGAAGGGACTCCACCAGTAAGCGATACACTGCATTGGATGGCCTATCATTAGATGTCCAGCAAGGGGAGGTTCTGGGAATAATCGGGCGAAATGGCTCAGGGAAAAGTACCCTCTTGCGTGTCATTGCCGGAATCTATCAGCCCGATGAAGGCAGAGTTAGAGTGCGGGGGAGAACATCTCTATTGGCTGGTGTTCGTGTCGGTCTGAATGAACACTTGACTGGGCGAGAGAATGTACATCTGTATGGTAGTATACTCGGGCATACACAAGAAACAATGGATTCGATGATGGGAGATATCATCGATTTTAGCGAAATTGGGGAGTTCTTTGATCAGCCACTACGTACATACTCAAGTGGAATGAGGGCACGCTTAGGGATTGCAATCGCAAGTGCGGTAGAGCCGGAAATTTTACTCATTGACGAAGTATTGGGTGTTGGAGATCCACAATTCAGAGAAAAGAGTAAACAACGTATTCTGTCTCTGGTAAAATCGACCAGTACTGTGGTCCTAGTAAGCCATTCATTTGGATTAATGCGTGAGATTTGTGACCGAGTAGCTTTCATCCATGAGGGTAAAGTACACTGCGTAGGTGACCCGACCGAAAGTATCCGTACATACTACGAGTTAACGGGTAAGGAATGATTTTTACTTACGATTAACCATTTCTTTTGCGAGGGTTACGGCACCACTTTCAATGTCGCTGGTAATTGTCCTTTTTGAATACGCAAATAGTTCATCTATTGCTGGAGGAATCGTATGTTCGTCTCTAGTCTCCAAAACTATGCCCCAACCTTCGTCAACTGCGACTTTGCAACGCGCTAATTGATCATCCATCCCTGTAAACAAATTTGGGTAAAATAATGTCGGTAAACCATATCGCCGAACTTCATGGAATGAATTGTAACCACCTGCCTGTATTGAATAGTCAAACGCATTGTAATACAATGAGTTGGGGAAGTCTCTGAGAATGTGGACTCTGGGTAAATCGAAATCAAATCTTTCGCCGAGCATAGATTCGCCTAGAACCACATGGACTTCGTCTCTCTTGGTCAGCGCGTCGACTGTTATCCTTACCTCACTATTGATATCGTTGATTTCCCCTGCCCCAATTTGAACATAGACAACGATAGCATTCTGTGGAAGTTCAAGCCTCCTTCGAGCCTGGCTACGAGACATTTGTTCACTTGGTTCAATCAAGGTTATTGGTTTACACGTGATACTCATAACTTCATGCTCAACTTCATTTTCCTTCAACGGAACACTGTCTTCAGGATGAATAATCAAATCAAAGTGCGATATACTATCTACAGGAATTGACTTGCCTCTTCGAAAAGTACCCCTCCTCATCCAAACCTTATCTAGTTCAGGTCTAGCTTTGATTGCACGTAGCATACCCCTGTAAGGAAATGCTCCATCGAAGATGAATTGCTTGGGCCGGTGTGCTTCAAAGCAAATCGAAAGTTCTTCTTCAAGCAGGCCATTCCATTCGAGTGTAGACATTTCATCAAAATATGGAGATCCCGAGATATGGTGCGCCGCAATACCATATGGCTTGAGTAAATGAAGTGTGGGCATTGTCGTGAAAAATATAATTTCAAGAGTAGGGTCTTCTTTTTTCATGTACTTGGAAAGTGCTAGCATTCTGGTAAAATGGCCAAAGCCTACACCATTTGTCGGGAAGACTACCACACAATTTCTTTCTGATAAGGTCGGATCTTGAGTGACCCGTTCTAGTGCTGCTGGGGATGGTGGCTTCTTACCCAACATTTCAAGACCGACCATGACCATATTCCATGGCAATGTTACCAAGAGTAGCGGTGCCATCCAAGGTCTCCTCATTGCATCTGTAATTAGTGAACCCAAGCGCAATGATGGTGATGTGCGAATTCGGTGAAGTTCACGCTCTAGTCGTTGTATCTTCGCCTCACGACTAACCATCTAAACATCACCCAGTATTCCGTAATGTAATGTAGTATTCAATCTTCCACACCTTCCATGCCTCTCCAAAATGTTGCCAAATATTGGTCAGCCCAAATGGACAAATCTGACACATCCTCCGGTAATGGAGTGAACTTTGAAAATACAGGGCCCTTCTCACCGGCCCTCATATCAATTCGCATAAATGAATTCAGCTTTTTTCCGATCTGTTGAACTTTATTTACCATCTCGACGAAGCAATTGGGGAAGAACAACGGGTCGCTGGGCACGGGATTAGATTTCGAGATTTTCCTTTGAAATTGCCTCAAATCCGATGAGAAGTAATGGTGTATTTCTCCAGATTTCGCCTCATCTGTACGATAAGATATGCTATGAATAAGGGCTATTTCATCACCGAAGCAATAGAATCTCCATTCAACTGGGATTTTCTCATTTTCATCAAACGGGTCGGGTCGTGGTAATTCCTCAATGACCCATTTCTCAGGATACGAATTTGATGAATTACTGCGCTTTACAAATTTCTCAATCCTAGACTTGGTCCATTCGCTATCATCAAAAATATCAATGCCATTTTCTACAAAAATTTGGGAACTGTCGCTACTATTGATGTCTCGAATTAACAATCTTCTTGGTAATTGATCTAGTTCAGGAATCGTGGAAACATCTCCACCCCCCCATACAACTTTCTGTGTCTTCAAACCTTGCTGTTTAGCCCAGAGCAATCCTGCTGAGTGTTCTGCGAGCTGACCTTGCCAAGGAGCTGTTGTTCTGCCTGAGGTCCACCTCTCAGAGCGCGCCATGATTTGTTGCGAAAACAATTGCATGGCTGGGTGCCAGTGGGTTTCTCCAGCAGTCATCTCCTCGGGTATGATATATGGGCGAACCCTTAGTGGATGTTCAACGAAGGGAGGTTCACCGCCGAATCGAATTTTTTTATGCCATGATTTGAATGATGAGTGATGTTCAAGCCTAGGACCCGTAATTGAACGCCATGAAATCTGAAAACGGCCTCCTCCTGTCAGAGAGGAACTGTGATTCAGCATGAACATTGAAGGTATTTTTTCATGTAATACAGAATCATCGCCAAATGTCGCCTTTATTCGCTCTATGAATTCTGTATCCGCCCCGACGCGCATTGAGTCAAAAAATCCTACTTTTTCAAAGACACTGCGTTTAGCCAGTAGCGAGATGCATGCTAAACGAATAGCACCTACACCTTTGTAGAAAATATCACCAAACTCATTGATCCTGAAATAAGAATGACATGATGCTCGGTAATCTTCTCCATGTATTGATTGTAATTGGCGTTCTATTCTCTGTGGGTGTGTCCAATCATCACTGTCCATGAATGCAATATACTTGCCACTAGCGATAGCTATTGCAGCGTTCTTCGCACAGTAGGTACCACCATTTTTGTCAACCTGTATCGCCTTCAGTCTGGGTTCCTCGGACGCTCTTTTCAAGAGGTATTCAAATGAATCGTCCTGAGAGCAATCGTCTACTGCAATCAACTCGATATTTTGATGAGTTTGTGCTAATATTGAATCAATCGCGACGTCGAGATATTCGTCTCTCCCATAAACCGTCATAATTACGGTGACTAGTGGCTGTGGTTCTTGAGAGGATTTGGGGGCGTCGCATCGTATATTCTCCACTGAAATATTTTGATCGGGAGCCACACTGTATATTGGTGCGAGGTCATGACGATTCAGCATCCGATTGATTCTATCTATGTGTTTGCCAGTATCCATTTTCCAAAGTGCTTGTGCCGCAGTCAGGTCAACCTCATCATCATCTGGATGTAATTCGGTCGCACGTGCAATAAGTTCTCCAACTTGGCTAAAGTTACCCAACCGAAGTTCTGCATGTATCAAATGACATAGTGCCCTCCGATCATATGGTTGGAATGTAAGGATTGCTCTACAATGGTGGTTGACAAGTGCCCAATCTTCAAATTCATGAAATGCAATGTCAATCATTACCCTGTGTGCTTCGATGAAGTCAGGTAATGAATTCAAAGTATCACCTATTGCGAGTTGGATTCGTTCAACGTCTCCAATCTTGACTAACGCGCGAAGACGGAAGCGATTGGCTACCTTCTGTGCCGGTTTATCATCTATGATATTTTGTGAAAATATTACAACTTCTTCCATAGAGCCTATATCCCACGCTAAACGCATCGCAGCGAACATTACACCATGGTTGGAATTGCCATCGAGGGCTTCGCGAGCGATCTGAATTGCGCCATCATTATCGCCTAATGCCCTCTTAGTTTTGATTAGAGTTTTGGTATATTCAGGAACGTTTTGAGGAAGCGTTGATAATATCTTGTCAGCTATTTCTGGTGAGTCTTGGTCTAGAAGAATATTCACTAATTTCATCTTCCATGCGTCAGTTAATTGCAAGTCGTCTAGTGAAGATGTGACTTTCTGGATTCTACCTGCTGCTGCTTCTAATTGAGATAGTTGTAATTGTATTCGTATAATCTCTAAATCAACCTGAGGAGAATCAATACCTGATTCAGATAGTTCGATCCAGAATTTATCGGCTTCCTGCTTGTCAAGTTCTTTAGCGATGGCTCGTTGTAGAAGCTCCCAACCCACCTCAGAAATTGTTTGATTGTAAATCATTTGTCTTAGAGTTTCAATGCATCTGTTGATTCTATTTACGTTAAATAAACAGCGCGATAATCTGATCTGGTAATCTGGAAGGTCGGGCCCAGGAATACACAAATCGTCAAGCAGGGGAATCGCCTCAATATGACGATGCGTGTTCATCAATAATCTAGAATATACGTCTAATGCCCACTCATTATCCGGTTCTGATTGTAGCATTTTTTGCAAGAATGGTTCTGCCAAATCGTATTGCTTTGCATTGTAATATTTGCGTGCTTCTCTAAGATTTTCACGCTGTACTGCATTGGCTTTTGGAAGCGACTTTTGGCTTTGCCAAAACCTCCATCTTACCATCGACTTACGCGAATGTCATTTGACCTATGAATTATGGTGTCAGTATAAGCAATATCTGACTAATGTAGAATGAATCTATTTTCTCCAATAGCGAAAAAAGATGTGTAAATATGATAGGTGTTTTTGAGGAGATGTTAGTCGCATGGCCATGAAGGTTGGGATTATTGGGGCTGGAATCGTTGGCGGCGCCATCGAACATTGGTTTGCT
>CEUK01354145.1_pt1 | contig 12061 bp, 7 predicted proteins | sample 356451 | NCBI WGS metagenome assembly CEUK01 (sample SAMEA2622843, study PRJEB7988) | marine metagenome | isolation source: saline water (ENVO:00002010), including
GATATTAGTAAGCATATACATTTGGACAGGAATGGGTCTTTTAGAACTTATATTTAAGTAATACCCATTTTTTCTAATAAATATGAGGCATTCATATTTTGGCAAACCCCTTCTTTAAATTGATAATCAAAGAACAATTCTCCATCAACAATTTCAGCATCAAAAAACATATTAATTACTTGTTCATTTTGCTCTGCCATTTTACAAAGACTTAAATCATGTGTAGCAATAACTCCAGTACTCTTTAAATCGATTAATTTACCTACAAATTTTTTAGACCCTTCTTCTTTATCCTTACTATTAGTTCCCTTTAAAATTTCATCTAAAACTATAAAATAAGGTTGATTTTTTAATTCATCAATAATAAACCTCAAACGTTTTAATTCAGAAAAAAAATAAGACTCTTCATTTGAAAGAGAATCAGAAGAACGCATGCTTGTTATTAATTTAATTGGCGAATAATTGAATGATTTAGCACAAACTGGCAGACCGCAATTAGCTGAAAGAATAGCAATTGAAATTGTCCTTAAAAAAGTACTCTTACCAGCCATATTGGCTCCAGTAATAATTTGGAAATCGCCAAACTTTATATCATAATTATTTGATATTGATTTATCTGAATGAATAAGAGGATGAGCTAGACATTCACTTTGAATCTGGTTACTTTTTTCTTCAATTACTGGAAATATATAGTCATGATTAAAAGCATAAGTACCCATACCAATAAGGGAATCTATTTCATGCACAGCTTCAAACCACTTTACTGTGTTATTTAAATTATTTTTAAGCCACTTTTCAAATTGATAAACGTACTGCAAATCCCATAAAGCAAATCCATTTCCTAGAAAACCAATAATCAAATTATGTCTATTGTTAAGTTGACTAATTATTTTAAATAGTTTCTTAGTATTAACACTTGCAGAATTAATTTCTGAACTTATTTTCAACTTTACATCATTAAGTTTTTTTGATTCAAAGTTTGTATTTTCAATAAGTAGTATTAAATCAGCGTATTCCTTTAATCCATTTTCAAATTTTGAAAGCTTCTTTACTAAGTCATTGGTTTTTTTAACATAATAACCAACGAACCCTAATCCTATAAAAAACCAAAAAGCTATTATACTATTTGGAATATATCCGTACATACAAAGTAAAATCGAAGATGTTATGGGAAATAACCACAATATATATATTATGTTTGGGTTCAAAATTGTTTTATGATTTTGCAGTTCATTTAAAAGGCTTATTGTAGAAATGTTTTTAGGAACTAATGAGCCTAATGCTGAAAAATTCTGTCGCCATTTGGTTTTACTTTTAAGTTCTTTTATTGCTTCTTGTTTATATATAATTTGATCTATATCATTAGAAATAAGATTTTCAGCTAATAATTGTTTGCCTTCAAAAGTTTGAGTTCTATTGAGGCATTGAAAAAATGAATTGTCTCCAAACAAGTCGATATCGTTACTAAAAAAGTGATTAGAATCTTTAAACTCATTTCCGTTATCAAAAAAGGAATAATTAAATGACAGAGCCATAAATTCTTTATTATTGATTGAAATAAGTTCATTATAATACTTTTTTTTACGATTTAACGTTCCATTTTTTTTTACTAAAACAATGAAAATAAATGAACCAAATAATCCAATAAAAATAGCAAGAAGAGAAACTTCAATAAATAAATAAATGAATAAAGATGTGAAAAGAAATGTTATTAATCTTAAAAAGACAATTGATCTAATCTTTTTATTAGTAACAGCTAAATTCGATTGTGCATCCTTTTTTAATTCTTTATAAGTTTCTTTAGCCTTCATTTTAAATAGAATGCCAAATATATTCCAATAAAAAACTTCTCAAAAAAATGATACTTATTTTTTAAAAACTAATATCTATAATGTAATTAGTAATCTCCTATCCAGTTATTTACCCATATGCCCGGACCAATCCTAAAATCACCATAAGTATCAAATAAGAACTTCCTAAAAACTGTAAAAGAATATGATCCAATTTATAATTTTCTTTTAAGTTTTTAAATAGTAATGTTCTACCTATAAAAAGAAGAATACAAGTTATTAATATAACTTTTAAAACATAATTATACACCCCATGAATTCCTAACAAATTTGGATAGAATTTTATCTTGTACTCAATAAGGCATAGAACAATAGAAATAACAGAAATTATTAGAAAATTTTTACCAATTTTTTTATTAGATATAATAATATTTTTTGCACTTAAAAAAGTTATGATGGGAACTAAAAAGACAAAAACAAAATAAGAACCATAAAGTAAATAAGGAGGCTCTGGCAAACGTAACACTCTTAAAAGAGCCATTAAAAAGAAAACAGAGAAAATTAAAGGCAAAATAGCATGAAAAGATTTTCTTATTTTAAATGCATAATTTATAAAAACAAAAGAAAAAGATGATATTGAAAAAAGAAGCATTTCATTACTATAAGGCCAATGATTTATTTTAAATAAAACTCCTAAAACAAAAAAAATAGCTAGAATCGGAGCGAAAAATTGTAAGGTTGAGCTTCTTTTAAAATTTTTAATAAAATATTCAAATATGGCCATAATAATAGCACTGTATCCAGTAACAAGTAAAACAGCAGCACCAGGCTGATGTAGGAATTTAAAAATCAAACCAATAGATGTTATTCCTAAAATTGCTAAGTATAAAATAGATCTAATCATAATTCTTTGTTTATACTTATAATCTTACTTTTTAAAAAAGATACAAATTTCAAATTATGTGTTAAAATCTTAATATTTTATCAATTATTTAAAACCTTAAATAGATTTATATAAATTATATTTAATATTTATCATTTAAATATTTATGATATGTCATGCATTTTTACATAAAATAAGCTATCTTTTTTGTCGAATTTTTAATTTTTAAAACTAAAATTAACTAAACATATAAACATATTTATACATGAAAAATATATTAATTATTCTTCTTTTATTTATAGGAATCAATATAAAGAGTCAAGATTATTTAGGATTAAGTCAAGGAAACTATGCTGGAGCTCTAGGGATTGATTTTAACCCAGCTAATGTTGCTGACAACAGAATGGAAATGGATTTATCTGTAAATGGTTCGTTTTCATTTAACAACAATTATGTATACATGAATACACAAAGTATGCCTAATGGTTGGATAGCTTCTTTTACAGACACTACAAATAGTTTAAACGTTGACTGGAGAAATGACCCAGACTTTGGAACTTTTATTGCTGCAGATTCTGCTTCAATATATCAATCTCAATTTAGAGGAAACTTTTTTGTAACAGAACCGGGGAAATTAGGAAACAGTTCTTATAGAGGAATAATTAGTGAAAGCATAGATTTATTAAACTTGATGATTACCATCAATAGAAAATCTGGCATTGGTTTACAAATTAAACATAGATCCATCATTAATGTTGATCATATTTCGCAAGAATTGGTAACACTTGGCGTTAAAGAACTAGACTACAGTACTTTATGGAATCAAGACTTTGATGATCAGTTAATGAATATTTCCATGAACTCATGGATGGAATACAATTTAAACTACGCTCATGTGGTTAAAGATGATGGAGAACACTTTTTTAAAGTTGGTGGAAAATTAAAAGCACTTAAAGGAATGGGTTCATTTTATTTATATACTGATAATATAGAATACAACTTTTTAAACGATTCGGTTGCTAATACGCTTAATGGAGATTTTAGTTATGGTTATTCTCAAAACATGGCCCAACTTGTTGAAACTCCAGATTTCAATAATGATGGAAAAGTTAATGGCGATGATGTGGCACAAGTACCTATTTTTTCATCAAAATGGGGGTTAGGAATTGATATTGGAGGAGTATATGAATGGAGACCTGATTGGGAAGAATACAAATACGATATGGATGGCGAAACCAATTTATGGAGAAGAGATAAAAACAAATATAAACTTAGGGCATCGTTTGCCATTAATGATATTGGTTCTATGAAATACGACAAGGCTCAAGCTTGCAGAGATTTCACAACTAATCTAACCAACTTTGACCTTGGTCCATTTACTACAGTTCAAGGATTAACTTCTTTAGATACTGTGGTTACTAATTTAGTAGCTGATGATCCTGGTGTAACCTACACAAGTAATCAAGTTCAAAGTTTTTATAGAATGAATTTACCAACCCATATTAATATGGACGTTGACTATCACATTTGGAAAGACTTTTATGTAAATGCTAGAGGTTTTATTGGTTTTCAAAGAAACAAATCTGAAGCAAAAGTTAGACTACCAAGTAGCTTTTCTATAACTCCAAGGTTTGATCATAGAATATTTGGTGTTTCTCTTCCAATTTCAATGAGTGGACTTTACGGTTTAAGAGCTGGAATTGCATTGAGAGCTGGACCAGTATTTGTAGGTTTTGCTGACATGAAACCACTTTTTGCTCCTGGAAAAGACAGAGAAATAAGAGGTGGTAATGTATATGCAGGCGTTAGGCTTTGGGTTTTCAATCACCACCCAAAAGATAATGATAAAGATAAGGTATCTAATCACCATGATAAATGTAAAGATGTTCCTGGAGTTTGGGAATTTGAGGGTTGTCCTGATACGGATGGCGATGGAATTCAAGATGCATTAGATGCTTGCCCAAAAGATTCTGGTTTAGTAGAATTTAATGGTTGTCCTGATACGGATGGCGATAAAATAATTGACAGCAAAGACGAATGCCCAGAAATAGCAGGTTTAGAAGTTTTTAAAGGTTGTCCTGACACTGATGGTGATAGCATAATTGATAAAAACGATTTATGTCCTAAAATTCCTGGTATTTTAGCTTTTGGCGGATGTCCTGATACGGATGGTGATGGATTAAGCGATAACGATGATTTATGTCCAAATGATCCAGGTCCTAAAGCAAATGAAGGATGTCCAGACACAGACAAAGATGGATTGTTTGACTATTTAGACCAGTGTCCTGAAATTTCGGGTCCTAAAGAAAATAAAGGTTGTCCATGGCCAGATACTGACAAGGATGGGCTTCTTGATAAAGACGATGATTGTCCAAATAATGCAGGGCCAAGATCAAACAAAGGATGTCCTCTTAAAGATACAGATGGAGATGGTGTAATGGATAAAGATGACGATTGTGTTAATACTCCTGGTGCTAAATCAAATAATGGTTGCCCTCTTATTCAAGAAGAAGAGCAAGAAATCATCAACACTGCTTTTGAAGCACTTGAATTTGAATCTGGCAAAGATGTCATTAAAGCTGTATCGCATCCATCTTTAGAAGAATTAGCTATGTTATTATTAAGAAAATCTGAATGGAAATTAATCATAGCAGGACATACTGATAGTAGAGGAGATGATAAACAAAACTATATTCTTTCTAAGAAAAGATCTACAGCTGTAGCTGAATTCCTAGAACACAGAGGTGTAAAAATGGACCGATTAATCATTCAGTACTTTGGTGAAGAAAAACCTATTGACACTAATGATACTTAAGAAGGAAGACAAAAAAATAGACGAGTTGAAATGACCGTATTATTTGAGTAAAAAAAAATAACAACAAATTAAACAGGGTTTATCTTTAATTAGATAAGCCCTTTTTTAATTTTAAAAAAATCAATAAATTTAGGTATGAAAGATTCACTCATTAAAAAAGGATTCATTTTAGCTGGAATTGTTAATGTTTTAGGAGTTTTAATTTTTACGAAGTTTTTTACTGATACAGCAATTAGTGAAGCAGACCCAAATGTTATGTCTCAATTTGGGCTTTATATGATAATGGTATGGGGTTTAGCATTTTTAGCTATGTCTAATTATTACAATAAAGTAAAATGGATAATTGCCGTGTTTTGTATTGAAAAAACTTGTTATGTCTTAAGTTGGTGTCTATGGATGCTTGACAATGATTTAGCTTATCTATATGAACAAAATTCACTTGCTGGTGCATTTTACGCATTATATGGTCCAAATGACTTTATATTTTTAATATTCTTTAGCTTTGTCTTTTATCGTGAATATTCAAAATAGCATTATATAAATATGGATCACTTCTTAAGATTGGAGAAAATGTACCTTAATGCTAATATAAACACTAAGGTATTTGATTCGACAACAGCTAAAATTAATAAAGGAGAAGCCATTATTGGTCTTGATATTTCAGATAAATATTTTCATGCATTAGGAGCAATTCATGGATCTGTCTATTTCAAAATGTTAGATGACGCTGCATTTTTTTCAGTAAGTTCATTAGTTAAAGATTATTTTGTATTAACCACCTCTTTTAATGTTAACTTAATTAAACCTGTATCAAAAGGAAAACTTACTGCTGTAGGAAAGGTTAGGTTTTCATCTCAGAATTTATTTACAGCTGAGTCTAAATTAATAAATGAAAAAGGCCAAGAAGTTGCTTTTGGAACTGGAAATTTTACAAAAAGTAAAATCCCTTTATGTGAAGAAATAGGGTATTGATGAAAAAAGCATTAATCATAACTTATTATTGGCCACCAAGTGGAGGTGCTGGAGTTCAGCGTTGGGTTAAATTCATAAAATATTTTAATAAATTTAACATAAAGCCCTATGTAATCACTGTTAATCCAAAACAAGGATCATATCCTTTAATTGATAACTCTTTAATTACAGATATTCCAGAAAATATTGAAGTATTCCCAACTAAAACATTTGAGCCATATTCATTCTATAAAAAAATAAATAATAAAGAAATTCCTTATGCTGGTTTTGCAAATGAAGGAAACCCGAGCATAATTCAAAAAATTGCAAGATTTATAAGAGGTAATTTTTTTATTCCAGATGCTAGAAAAGGATGGAATAAATTTGCTTATGCAAAAGCGTTAGAAATAATAAAAAAAGAAAAAATTGATACTATAATTACAACAAGTCCACCCCACTCTACCCAATTAATTGGGTTAAAACTTAAAAAAAAATTAAATATAAAATGGATAGCTGATTTAAGAGATCCATGGACAGACATATATTACTATAAATCCATGCTTCATACCAAATGGGCAAAAAACAAAGACTTAAAACACGAAAAAGACGTTCTTGAAAAGTCAGATAAAATTGTTGTAGTTAGCAATTCAATTAAGAAGTTATTTCTAGAAAAATCAAGTAAAATTATTGATTCAAAAATCAATGTTATTTCTAATGGTTTTGATAAAGATGATTTTGAATTATCAACTTCTAATGTAAATGATAAATTCACCATTTCATATACAGGAACTATCACAAAAGAATATCCTATAACAACTCTAAAAAATGCACTTCAAGAAACAAAAACACAAGTAGATTTTATAGGAAAAGCAGACGAAACCATTGTAATAGAACTGAAAAATTTAGCCACATTTAAAAATCATGTTAAGCATAAAGAATCCATTAAATTAATATCAAAAAGCCATTTGTTGTTATTAATTATTCCAAAAATAAAAAATAATAAAGGCATTCTAACTGGAAAATTATTTGAATACATAGGATCAAATAAACCAATATTATGCATTGGCCCTACTGATGGTGATGCTGCAAAAATCATTGAAGAATGTAATGCCGGAAAAACATTTGATTATAAAGATTTTAAAGGAATGTCAAACTTTATTTTAAACTGCAAAAAAGGAACGTATAAAAACAATACTTTTTCAGATAATTATACACGAGAAAATTTAACTAGAAAGTTATCAGAAATAATTAATGAAATTTAATTTACTTTTCTTTCACACTATATATCCATACATTTTCAATAAATATATCTTTAGTGTTTACCTCATTCATTCTTTCCAATTCTTCGATAGATTCTGAATATTTATTGCTGGATTTGGTATAAATTAAATACCATGATTTAATTTCATTTTGAATCACTTTTGTATCAAGGTTATATTCTCTTTTAACAATTTGTCTAAACCTTTTAGTGTCATCTAAATCTCTACATGCGCCAATTACTGTATAGAACTTATAAGCGAGGTTATTAGATAATTCAATTTCATTTTCGACCACTTTTTCTTCTTTTTTAACAGAGGGATTATTTTTTAGATATTTCTCTATTTGATCTTTAATTAACTTAATGATCTCCTCTTTGCTTAATGAATTATTATTTGATTCAGGATTATTGTTTTTAAGATCTTTAATATTTTCATTAATAGATTTATCAACTTCGTTTTTAACAAGGTCTTTAATTTGTTGATCATCTAAAACATTTAAATTTTCAGAAGAATTTTGTTCTTCATTATTGGTTTGTGTATTAGTGACAATTGGTGGATTTGATTTAAGGTATTTATCTATTTCTTCTTTAATTATTTGATTAACATCTTCCCTATTTATATTATTTTCAGAAATATTAACAGGCTCTTTGGATTGGTTATCATTATTTATAAAAATAGATGGATTAGATTTTATATATACATCTATTTCTTCTTTGATTGATTTATTCAATTCATCTTTTGACACAAAATCAGAATTTAAAAATTCAGAATTTGAGGAGGTATCTTTATTAGATAATTGAGAATTTATTTTTTTTGTTTCCGAGCTAATAAACTCTTTCAACTCTTTTTTATCTTTTGCAATACTATCTCTAAGGACTTGAAGACCATCTATGTAAGATTTAAGCAATTCTTTTTGCTTTTTCGCATCTTTATCTAACTTTTTAACGTTTGCTTCTAAAAAATCAGTTTTTTCAAGAGTTTTAATATTTTGATTTTTTATTTTTTGTAGTTCAGCATTACCAGATCCATTTGAGGCATTTCCCAATTTATAAATCAAAGAAAACTCATGGGAAGCACTGCTTTCATTTTGCAAATTATTAGATGACATTTCATAAGTATATGCAACAGTAAATCTATTTTCAATTACAGTTCCCATAGTTAAACCATAACCAATTTCATGTCGATAATTTAAATTCATCAAAAATTTTGAATTAAAATCAAAAAGTAAATTCCCGTCATACTGCGGCTGCATGCCTTGAGTACTTCTCATTAAAAAAATTGGAGACATTTTAACCCCTTTTTTGTTCAAATTGAAATCCAATTGAGCGTGAGCATTAAAATGCCTTATATAGCTAAAAACAAGATCTTGCTCATTATAATTATTTGAATATTGAACCTTATTTTCTAATAAATTATAACCAACTCCCCCCAAAGTAAATATTCCCCATTTATAAGCAAATCCAAAATTCATATCAAAACCACCACTATTTTGATTAGAGTTAAATAAAGTTGCTTCATTTGGTGAATCAGCAATTAATTCATTAAAATTAATTCTATTTTGAACAGCCCCTGCTGATATTCCAAAATTAAAATTTTGATTTTTAGTAAGATTTATTTTGTATTTAAATGTGAAAAAACCTGCACTATATCCAACAATATTGGTTATGTCATTTGTAAATCTAAATCCGAAAGCAATTTTTTTCTTTTTAAAAGGAGAATCATAAGTAATATTTTGAGTTTCTGGTGCCCCTAAAAACCCAACCCATTGTTTTCTGTAATTTAAAAATAATTTTGAAGAATTTTCTCCCGCTAAAGATGGATTTAACAAAAAAGGATTTACTGTGTAATGCCCAACGTATGCGTTCTGTTGTGAATAATTAACTGTACTAAAAAATACAATTAAAAGTAATGTTAAAATATTGAGAATTGATTTCATATTAATTTCTTAAAACAGTTAGAGAACCTTTATATACTTTTTCATTATCATCAAAATTGATGATATAATAATAAGTGCCATCAGGAACTTGATCAAAATTAGTAGATGCATCCCAATCATTTTTATATGCCTTTTTAGCATAAATCTGTTTTCCAAAACGATCATAAATGTAAACGTTTGAATTTTCAAATGTTTCAATATTTGTGATTATCCATGTGTCATTTTCGCCATTATTGTCGGGTGTTACTACATTATTAATAAATAATTTAAAGTCTTCAATTACATTTACTGTTATTGAATCTGTGTTCTTACACCCATTAACATCTGTCAATTCCAACACATATATAGTTGTATCTAAAGGACTTGCCAAAGGGTTGTAAACAGTATTGTTATTTAACCCCAATGCAGGAGACCAATTAAAATTAGTCGCACCTAATCCATATCCAAAAAGTTGTACTTCAAATCCTTGACTGACTGAAGTATCTATACCAGCATCTACTGTTGGAAGTGGAAAAACTTCAACATACTTGGTTACTGAATCAATACAATTAGAAGCAGATGTAGCAATTAATTTAACAGATTGCATCCCAAATGAATTAAATGCATGTTGAGGGTTTTGAACAATAGAACTATCACCATCAGAAAAATCCCAATAATAATCTAAAATGCTAAAGTCAGAAATTGAAGAAATATTATTAAATACTACATCCTGATAAATACAAGCTTCAGTAAAAGTGAAGTTCGCTGTAGGCATTGGATTCACTACCACGTCAATTGTTGTATCAGCTACACAATTCAAAGCACTGGTAACTGTTAAATTAACATCATAACTGCCTTCCATTGCATACAAATGTGTAGGGTTTTGATCAATAGAATTGGATAAGTCATCAAAATTCCAAAGAAAAGAACTAATACTTCCTGATGTTATTGTAGAAGAATCAGTAAAGAGAGTGGATTCGCCATAACAAGCCAAATTGAAAATAAAATTAGGATTAGGTAAAGGGTGAACAATAACATTTTTATTAACTGAGTCGGAACAGTTATAAACTGAATTAATAATTAATTGTACATCAAAAGTATCAGCAATTCCATACAAATGAGTAACATCTTGGCTTGATTCATTAGGTGTACCATCATCAAAACTCCAATCGTATGATAATGAATTTATACTAGTAGAAGTATTGAAAAAATCCATAGTATTTCCAAAACAAACGTTACCAAAACTAAAATTAGCATTTGGTACAGGATAAATTTCAATAATTTGGCTTGTACTAGAACTGCAACCATAATCTGATGAAACATCTAGACTAACAGTGTAATTATTGGCTGAATTAAAATTATGATAAATTGAATAATCATTAGAGAATTGCCCGTCATCAAAATCCCAATTAAAGGTTAAATTTGGAATGACAGTATCAGTAGTGTTTTCAAAATATACAGAATCGTATTTACAGACATTATTTGCTGAATAAGAGGCAATTGGAGTTGGATATACAACAAATTCTAATTGTAATGAATCCACACATCCTAAAGTGCCAACTGGACCAGGAGATATGGTTGAAAGAGTAACAAAATAATTTCCTGCGGCAGCATAAGTATAACTTGGGCTATTTAAAGAAGACCCAATGCTGAAATCTCCAAAATTCCATAGATAAGTGATTTGAGTAGAAGTAGTTTGAGATGTGTTTACAAAATTTATTGGCTGACCAAAACATACACTATCCCCAATAAAAGAAACCGTAGCTCTTGGAAAAACAACAACTTGATTAACTGTTGTATCTCTACAACCGTTACTTGTAACTGCTATTAATTGAACATCAAAATTTCCATCTGATGAAAAAGTAAAAACAGTATCAGCAAAAGCACTTGAAGAACCCAATCCCGTTGGATCATTAAAATCCCAATGATAAGTTATGTCATTAAATGGGTTAAGAGTTGTATTTACAAATGACATTGCAATAGTATCACATACATCATTAAAAGTAAAAGATGCTGAAGGATTAGAATTTACAGGTACTGTAATTGTAGTTGAATTTTCACAACCTTTATCACTTGTAACAGTTAATGAAACTGAATAATTAGATGAGCCTGGAAACACATGGGAAGGATTTGAAACTACACTTCCAGAACCAGCAGTAAAGTCCCATAAATTAGAAGAAATAGATCCTGATAAAACGGTTGACATATTTATGAAACTTGTTGCTAAACCTGCACATACTGTATCGTTTTCAAAATGGGCTACTGGTTCAGGGTTAACTGAAATAATTGCCACATCAGAATAAGCTATATTACATGGAGAATTTTGAATTTCAACTCTATACCAAGTGGTTTGTGTTAGTGAAGGATAAACATATGAAGAATTTGAATTTGTTATTGGATCCCATGTTAAACCATTATCTGTAGAAGATTCCCATTTGTTGATGTTTC
>CEUK01036808.1_pt1 | contig 12058 bp, 10 predicted proteins | sample 356451 | NCBI WGS metagenome assembly CEUK01 (sample SAMEA2622843, study PRJEB7988) | marine metagenome | isolation source: saline water (ENVO:00002010), including
ATCGAAAAAAGAAACTTCAAAATTCAATTACATCTTGAGACCTGGTGATACAATTGTAATCCCGAGGGTTAATGACATAGTTAGCATATCTGGTGCTACAGGCGTTAAATTCTTAAATAATGACAAAATAAACGCGCCTTTCACAAAAAACAAGTTTACCGGATATTATTTGAGAAAATATGCAGGAGGTTACGACAAAAAAGCAGACAAAAAAAATGTTTATGTCATCACACTAAACGGGCAGGTAAAACACACTAAATTTTATGGCTTAAGAAAACCGAAAGTAGAGAAGGGTGACAAAATTATTGTAAACTACAAAGCAGAAAAAGAAAAAAAAGAAAAAAAAGAAAAAATTAACTGGAATTCTCAAATAGAAAATCTAACTGTTAAGTTAACTGGAATTGCAACTTTATGGATTTTAATTTCTAGCTCTATTAACTAAAAGACAAGCATGGATATTCTTAAATTAATCGGAAGAAGTAAAAACCTATTTACACAAGACATTTTATTAAATGAATCTAAAATAAAAGAGATTGTTACGTCTTCTTCATTTTTAGTCATAGGTGGAGCTGGATCTATAGGTCAAGCAGTGGTAAAAGAAATCTTTAAGCGGAACCCAAATAAACTTCATGTTGTAGATATAAGTGAAAACAACATGGTTGAACTCGTTAGAGATCTGAGAAGCTCACTCGGATATATTAGTGGCGACTTTAAAACCTTTGCTTTAGATGTTGGTTCCCTGGAATATGATGCTTTTATAAATTCTGACGGGAAATATGATTACGTTTTAAACCTGTCCGCCCTTAAGCATGTACGAAGCGAAAAAGATCCTTTTACCTTGATGAGAATGATTGATGTTAATATTTTTAACACAGTCAAAACCGTTCAACAGGCAGCCAGGAATGGCGCCAAAAAATATTTTTGCGTTTCTACTGACAAAGCAGCAAACCCAGTAAACATGATGGGTGGATCTAAGCGAATTATGGAGCTGTTTTTAATGAAAGAAAGCCAAAACATTCCCATTTCAACAGCGCGTTTTGCAAATGTAGCTTTTTCCGATGGATCTCTTCTGCATGGTTTTAATATGCGCCTAAATAAAAATCAACCAATTGTTGCTCCAAATGACGTAAAAAGATATTTTGTAACGCCCAAAGAAGCTGGTGAGCTTTGTTTAATGTCCTGTTTATTTGGAGATAACAGGGATATTTTTTTTCCAAAACTAAGCAAAGAATTAGACCTCGTGTCTTTTTCTGATATTGCGGTTAAATTTCTTCAAGAAAAAGGATATCAGGCAGAAATATGCACAAGTGAAGAAAAAGCCAGACAGTTAATAAAATATCTCCCCAAAGAGAGAAAATGGCCTTGCTTATTTAATAAAAGTAATACCACAGGAGAAAAAGACATCGAAGAATTCTTTACCGATACTGAAAATTTAGACTTGAACAAGTTTGAAAACCTGGGAGTTGTAAAAAATGATCTTTTTGTTGAAAATGAAAAAATCAAATTTTTTTCAAATAAAATTAGCAGAATAAAAAAGGCTGGAGAGTGGAAAAAAAACGAAATAGTTGATTTATTTAATGAAACCATCCCAAACTTTAATCATACGGAAACAGGACGGTCTTTAGACTCAAAAATGTAACTAATATGCCTTATAAAATCCCGCTTTTCGATTTAAACTTTGGTCAAGAAGAAGAAGAAGCTGTTCTTGATGTAATTCGATCAAGATGGATTTCAGCGGGGCCTAAAACTCAAGAATTTGAGAATAATTTCAAAAACCTTTTAAATTCAAAACATGCATTAGCCGTTTCTAATTGTACCGTGGCATTGCATCTGGCATTAAAGCTTGTTGGTGTGCGTGAAGGAGATGAAGTTATATGTCCTTCCTTAACTTTTGTTGCAACATGTAATTCAATAAAATACCTAAATGCAATTCCCGTTTTTGCAGATATTAAAAGCCTGGAGGAACCCTTAATTAACGAACTAGAGATTGAAAATAAAATTACGTCTAAGACTAAAGCAATTATTGTAATGCATTATGCCGGCTTTCCCTGCAACATGGATAAAATAATGGCTTTAGCCAGAAAATACAATATCAAAGTGATTGAAGATGCTTGTCACGCACCGCTATCTGAATACAAAGGTGAAAAACTTGGGACTATTGGTGACATCGGATGCTTTAGTTTTTTCTCAAACAAAAATATTAGCACAGGTGAAGGAGGTATGTTAATTACAAATAATTCTGAATATTTTGAGAAGGCAAAACTATTAAGATCACACGGGATGACAACAATGTCATTTGAAAGAGCAAAAGGGCACTCAACAGCCTATGATGTCGTTGATTTAGGTTTTAATTATCGAATTGACGACATTAGATCCTCAATTGGAGTCGTTCAACTCAGGAACTTAAAAAAAGATTTAACTCAAAGAAAAAAGGTTAGATCGATTTATATAAAAAAACTAACGAGCATTAAAAATATAATCATTCCATTTGAGCATCACGATGAATTATCGTCAAACTACGTTTTTCCAATCGTAATAAAAAACATTAACGCTGAGAAAAGAAATAACTTAAGGGATCTTCTTGCAAAGAAAGGCATTCAAACAAGTGTTCATTATCCTGCAGTTCATAAATTCTCTATCTATAAAGAGTTTTATTCTGAACTGCCTTTTACGGATCAATATGAGCAACAAATGATTACACTTCCTATGTATTCAAGACTAAAAGAGTCAGAAATATCATATATCGCGAAAGAGTTAAAAAGTTTATTATGATTAGTAAACTGAAAATATTTATTCTAACGGATAATAAAAAAAGCCGGTTTCTTACTTACGGCAGGAGTTTAGAAAGCAATTTAAAAAAAATTGTGAAAGAAGTTAATTATGTTAACAGGGTTGAAGATATATAAATGAACAAGGACTTTAATAAACTAAGCATTAATCAAAACGAATCCATTAAAGCAGCTATGCTACAGATGGATTATATAGGAAAGAAACTACTGGTTGTTTTAAACAATGACAAAAAATATATTGGGTTAATTTCTATTGGAGATATACAACGGTCAATCATTCAGGAAACATCACTGGAAAGTAAAATAAAAGAAATACTTCGTACTGATTATTTGGTTTCCAGTACATCTGATAAACTCGATGACATCAAAAAACAAATGCTGTCAATAAGGGCTGAATTTATGCCTGTTATAAATGACCAAAATGAAATTGAAGATATAATCCTTTGGAATGATGTGTTTGGGGCCGAATCAGCTCTGCCTCTTGACGTATTTGACGTTCCGGTTGTAATAATGGCTGGAGGATACGGCTCGAGGTTAAAGCCCATTACCAATGTATTACCTAAGCCCTTAATCCCAATTGGGGAAAAAAGTATGCTGGAGGAAATATTTAGTAGATTTTCACAACACGGGTCTAATAAATTCCATATTTCTGTTAATTATAAAGCAGATTTGATTAAATACTATCTCAAAAGTCAAGGCCTACCCTATAAATTAAGTTTTTTTAAAGAGGATAAGCCTCTCGGAACCGCGGGTAGCCTTCATTTATTAGAGGGGCAATTAAATGAAACTTTTTTTGTTTCTAATTGTGATATCCTAGTTGAACAAGACTACAGTGAAGTTTTAAAGTATCACAAAGAAAACAATAATGAAATAACTATAGTCGCAGCAATTAAAAACTTAGACATACCATATGGAACTTTAACCACTGGAGAAAATGGTGTACTAAAAAAAATGACTGAAAAGCCCAATATTTCATTCAAAATAAATTCTGGACTATACATATTGGAACCACACCTTATTAAAGAAATTCCAAAAAACATTTTTTTTCACATTACACATCTTATTCAAAAAGTAATGGATCGAAAAGGCACTGTAGGTGTATTCCCTGTTAGTGAAAAATCATGGAAAGATATTGGCGAATGGGATACTTACTTAAAAAATAAAATAGAATAAAATGGACATTCTTGTTATCGGGGATGCAAACCATCAATACAATTTGTCATTTTGTAAATGGATAAAAAAATCAGCTAATTGCTCCGTTTCAATAATCGACTTTAAATCATCTAAAATACAAAAGGGTGATTACGATAGTTTTTATCCATTAGGAGGCAACCCAAAACTTCTTAACATAAAATGGTTTGGCTCAATATACAGAGCGTTTCTGGTAAAAAGAATAATCAAAAAAAACAAATTAGGGAATGAAGTTGTTTTATTACAGTCTGCCATCCCTTGGACAGCGATAATATCAAGGTTTCTTAAAAATCATAGCCACAATTTTACTATAGCGCTTTGGGGAAGTGATTTTTACAGGTACAAAAAAAGAAGGATTCTGGAAAAACTTATATCAAACGCGAATAACATAATAATCGGATCACCACAAATGATTACCGATTTCGACAATGAATTTGGTAAATTAAATTTAAAAGTGAACTTGTGTTATTTTGGAAATGAACCTATGGAAAACTTAAAAACCTTAAAAGATAAAAATATAACTAAAAAAGAATCTTGTGATGCATTAGGTCTGGACAATAATTACATTAAGGTTATAATCGGTCATAATGGGTCAATTCACAACAAGCACTTAGAAGTCATTGAATCGATTACCCAATCTAACCCAGAGCAGAACTATCACGTAATTCTCCCTATGACTTATGGGGCTAATAAAGAATATATTAATGAGGTTTTTAATAAATGTAAAGTGTCATTAAAAAAATTCACCATTTTAACCGACTTTATGTCGGAGCAGGAAGTTGCTCATCTCCGAAATATAAGTGATATTATGATTAATGTACAAACAACTGATGCTTTTAGCGGAAGTATGAGAGAGGTTATGTTTTGTGGTGGAGTTATGATTAACGGGGCCTGGTTACCTTATGATTTCTTAACAAAAAGAGGTGTGTATTTTGAGACGGTTGATAACACCGAAGGGGTAGGAAATAAAATTGATCAAATCATTTTAGATTTTGATGTTTTTTCTGAAAAGGCAAGGAAAAACAGAGAAAAAATTTACGAACTTTCTAGCTGGTCGAAAACCATTAAGGCTTGGTCGAAAGTATTAATTAGCAAATGAGTTTAAAACAAGCTTTCTTATCAGGAATAAAATGGAACTCTGTAGGAATTTTCAGTAGAGCCTTATTTCAAGTACTACAAATATCCATTCTTACCAGATTTTTGCCGAAAGAAGACTTTGGACTTCTTGCAATGGCGTTATTCGTCGTTCAATTCTCGAATATTTTTCTGGACATGGGACTAACATCAGCCATTCTTCATAAAAAAAACATTTCCAAAAATGAATTTAGTAGTATTTATTGGCTCAATATATTTATTGCCCTTATACTTTATTTATTAATCTATATATCTGCTCCTGCGGTTTCTGATTTTTACAACGAAGTAGAACTTTCTAATATCATTCCTGTTTTAGGTCTAAACGTCATATTTATTTCATTTGGTCGACAGCACCAGACAATGTTTCAAAAACAACTTTTGTTCAAAAAAATAGCATTAGTTGAAATACTCTCTTTTTTAATCGGTCTACTTGCTGCCGTTTATTTAGCCACTAAGGGATATGGAGTTTACAGTTTGATTTACTCTACTTTGATAAAATCATTATTAGCAAATATCACTTTCCTTTTACTTACTAATAAAACCCATTCTGTTCATTTTCATTTCAAGCTATCGGAAACAAAACCTTTTTTAAAAGTTGGAGGATTCACAATGGGCAGTACATTGTTAGATTTTTTCTCCAGAGAAACCGATGTGTTAATCATAGGGAAGCTATTAGGGCCTGAAAAATTAGGGATATACAGCTTGTCAAAACAACTGGTACTCAAACTATTTGCTACAATCACTCCTGTAATAATGAATGTTTTAAGCCCTGTTTTATCTGAAATGCAAAATGAGACGCAAAGACTCAAAAATTCATTTCTTAAATCTATCCGTTACATAAGTTTTATTAATTTCCCAATTTACTTAGTTGTAATTATTTCAGCAAAAGAAATCCTGGGCATTGTATATGGCCAGGAATACACTTCTGCTCATTATGTATTAAGTTGCTTAGCATTCTTTTATGCAGTCACAACGCTTTCAAACCCAATTGGAAGTTTGCAAATTGCAACAGGAAGGACTGATTTAGGATTAAAGTGGACTATTTTAAGAATTATTGTTTCCCCTGTTTTCATATATATTGGAGCTTTATACAACATAGAAAGCGTTGCCCTGGCATTTGCCTTACTCTCATTAATGTTTATATTGCCACTTTGGTATATTCAACTTAAACCAATGCTTAACATAAGCCTAAAAGAGTATGTATCTCAATTTATTATGTATTTAATTGTATTTGGACTATCTATTTGTCTTTATCCATTGTTAAATAAAATTGAAATTGTCAACTATATTTTTACAGGGATTATAAAAACTTTAATAATAATGATTTTCTTCACAACTGCCCACGTTTTAAAAAATAAAAGCGACTTTTATGAAATAATAAGAGAAGTTAAATCTTTAATCAAAAAATGAAATCTAAATTAATTCTTGAAATCGCAAAGAATGAGCATTATTTAATTGATTCCCGAGAATTATTTTCTATTAAATTTTCTACATCAGACAAATTTAAAAATGACAAAATTCTGCTTAAAAACGATGACTATTATATCATTTTAGATGGGATTATTCTTAATAAGAAACAGTTATTAACAGAAAATAACAGTTCAAATTGGACAGAACTAATTGTGGAGCTTTACGAAAAATTAGGTAGGGACTTTTTTAAAACACTTAAAGGATCATATTTCGGTTTTGTTTTTAATAAAAAAGAAAATACCTGGGATATATTTAATGACCATATTGGCACCAAACAATTGTTTTATTTTGAAAATGAAAATTCTTTTTTTATCTCAAATGACTATACAGATCTTGCTAAGTACCTGAAAAGCAAACAAATTAAAGTTTCATTAAACGAAAATGCAGCATACTTAATTCTAACGTATGGTTTTGTTTTTGAAGATGTCACAATAACCAATGAAATAAAGAAGTTACTCGTTGGACACTCTATTAAAATTGACAATGCAAAATTATCAACATCAAAATTCTTTCAGCTTAGCAATAACCCTATTAGTGTTTCTGAAGATGAAGCAATTGAGCTGTTGGATCAAAAATTTAGAGAAAGTGTAAAGCTGGCTTTTGAAAAAGATAAAGAATACGATTATGAGCATGTTGCTTGTTTGAGCGGGGGATTAGATTCGAGAATGACCGTTTATGTTGCACATGAGCTTGGCTATACCAAACAATTAAATTTAACTTTTTCACAAAGTGATTATTTAGATGAAACCATCGCAAAAAAAATTGCTCGTGATTTAAAACATGAATGGATTTTTAAATATCTTGACAACGGTACATTTCTTAAAAACTTAGAAGAAATTACCACGCTCACGTCAGGAAATGTGCTATACTACGGTTTGTCACACGCTCAAAGTCTTTTCAGCAAACTAAACTTTCAAACACTTGGAATGATTCACTCGGGACAATTAGGCGATGTCGTTATTGGGTCATATAGTAATGAAGTGAGCAGTCACAAACCTTACAAATTTGGAGATGGAGCTTTCTCTAAAAAACTTTTGCACAGAATTAAAGGTTTTGACTTCAAAGAAGAATACGAAAATGAGGAGATTTTCAAAATGTATATTCGTGGTTTTTACGGTATCAATCAAGGATTAGCATCATCCATGAATGTTACCGAAACACACTCTCCTTTCTATGATGTTGACTTCCTTAAATTTGCTTTTTCAATCCCCATCAAGTACCGTAATAATCATAAATTGTATATAAAATGGATGAAAAAGAAATATCCACAGGCTTGTGAATATGTATGGGAGCGAGAAAAAGTACCCGTAAAATACAATTTTTGGATTAAAATTAAAGGTCATAAAATTCCGCTGAGCCAAGTTTTCAATAGAATCCTTGGAAAAATTGGATTTGTGAAATATGGTAGTAATACAAAAAACCACATGAATCCTCTTCAGTACTGGTATGAATCAAACCCAGAGTTAAAAGCCTGGATTGATCAATATTTTAAGGAAAATATTAATGAACTTAATGACTATCATAACTTGAAGGCAGACTGTGAGAAACTATTTAACTCTAATGAATGGACCGGTAAAGTTCAAGTCCTGTCACTCTTAAGCGCCATTAAATTATTAAATTCTTAAATTTGTTTGGAAAATCAATCAATTTTGGAAAATCAGGAATTTAACCTTCAGGAATTTTATTTTAAATCCAAAGGACTTGTTAAACTTCTTTTTAAGAACAAATTTCTAATCTCGATAATAATTATTATTGCCATAGGAATTGGAATACTGTTAAAAGGAGAAACCCAATACGAAGCGTCTACTACCATTTATGTAAATAACAGTAAAAGCGGAAGCATAATGAGTCTTGCGGCAAGTTTTGGTGTAGGAAATCAAACAGGAATAACAAATGATAAAATATCTGGTGTTGCCCAGTCAGAAGATATTAAAATACATATCCTCAAACAGGAAGTTGAAATTAATGGTGTCAAAGATTATTTGATTTCGCATTTTATCAGATATCTAGACCTTAATGAGACCTGGCAGGACAAAAGACCTCAACTGAATAAAATTAATTTTAAAATTCCAGGCAAAACACAAGACTCTCTATATATTGTTCTTTCAAGAAAGTTGAAATATTTAATCGATGCGAAACAAGGATCAACAGGGGAATTAATTATTACAACGATTTCTGAAAATGAAGACCTATCCTATAATATTAATAAAATTATCATTGCTTACTTGAAAAAATTTTTCACAGAACTAGAAACAAATTCTGATAAAAACATTATTAAAACTCTAAGCGCTAAGAGGGATTCAATTCAAAATGAATTAATTATTGTGGAGTCAGAATATGCATTAACTTCTGACCAAACCGTTAATATGGTTAAAACAAAAGGCTATATTAAAATGAAACAACTGGAAAGAAAGCTTTTCATTTTAAACTCTCTTCAAAGTGAAGTAATCAAAAACCTTGAATTGACGGAGTACAATTATAACTCATACGTAAATCCTCTAAAATGTATCGACGAACCTAAATACCCATTAAAAAAAGTGCAACAGTCAAATATTTCAAACATTCTTATATCAGTTATCTTAGGCTTTGCCTTTTCATTTGTAATTGTAATTTCAAAGCATTTTATCAAAAAATTTGAAAGCGCTAATAAATAACTACAAACTAATAAGAGGAGATTTAAAGAGTTCTTTTATTATTGTATTGTTTTCACTAAATATTTCCTATTTAATTTATTTAGGATCATCTTCTGCTTTTTGTTTTTTTATTTTTTTTTCCATCCTTTCTCTATTTTACTCTGGAAGAAACAACAACCTTCTTTTAATTAACATTGGATATTTTACTTCCATTTTTTTTTATGAATACTGGGACATTTTTTATGGCTCGCACTATTTTGGCGGTCATCTAAGTGATGATTATAATTTTGATGTGCGATGGACAAAAGGCTATCACAATAAATACGGAATAAATCCAATTTACATTTTCAAACACTTATACTTGGTAGAAGGGGGGAGTGGAGTATTGCATAACTCCATCGGTTATGTATATATAAATGTTTTTTTGCGATATATTGGTGACTTTATAGGTGGTCATCATACATTAAACCCCAGATTTCTTAATGTTTTTTTCCTTTTTCAGCTATCTGTTTATTCCGGAAAAATTGCGGAATATTACTGGAAAAACAAAAAGATAAAAAATACTGTTAAGTATGTAGTTTTTCTTTTTCCCGTAATGCTTTTTAATTCCGCACATATTTTTCGTGACACCCTGATTTCGCTTATTTTAGTTTACACATTTTATGGATATTTAAAATACAAAAGAAACGCTCTATTTATCGCTTTTAGCCTGATACTGTTTTTTTTGTTATTCTATCTTCGAAAAGCAAATGCTGTTATTCTTTTATTCACTATTCTTCTTTTATTAGTCTCAGAAAAAAAAATAAAACAATATTTTTCTTTATCAATAGTCACTTTTGTTGTTTTATCCATTTTAACGGTAAGTATTTTTAGTGATGAAATTTTGACTCTGATTAACAGATATACAGAAATGAATAGTGAGCGGTTTTCAGGAATTGGGGGGAAGTTTTTTTCATTACCTATTCATATTGGTTTTATACCGCGTTTAACGTTTTTAATATTTGTTCCTGCTATAGGTATTGGTTCATTTTACCAATTTATTTTATCATTTGGCACTATCTCTCAAATATTATTTTTTCCATTTCTTTTTTTTAGCTTTTGGAACAACAAAATTGATTTAAGGCTGCGAATCACTTTCATAATTTATTTTGTTGGCGTCGCTCTCTCTACTGCTACTTTTAGACACGTTATGATGTATTTGCCTTTTGCTGTAATTTTAGTGGTTTATCAATTTAACTCTACAAAAATTCGTTTGAGTAAAAATTATATCTATACCTTGGCCGCTTTAATCATTACTTTTATTTTTTCTGTTGTATTAGCATTAGTTTTTTAGTTTATGCCAAATAATGAATTAAATATCTATATCCCGAATAACTTATCTGTTGGAATTATTCAAAGCCAGTTGATTAACAAGGGAAATCATTTTTTTTCTAAAAAGTATTCCTCAATAAAATATCACGCAAACATAAAAAATCAAAAAAAACTAATTGACTTAACTGTTGTCAATATTAAATGGTACAAAACACTATTAAGTTCTTTATTAAAACTTCCTGATGAAACCAATATTTACACAAGAAGCATTTGGGAATTTTTGCTCGTTCTCGTTGTTGGCAAACTGTTAAAAAAGTCATACGTAATATATGATTATCGTGGATTGATTTCCTCCGAATTTTCCTTTAATAACGGAAGTCTATTAAAACTGATAATTCTGAAATTTTGTGAAAAACTGCCTGCAAAATATGCAAATGAAATTCATACTGTTTCAATTAAATTTAAAAACCATTTAGAAGATAAGTTTAGAACGAAAGTACATCATGTAATCCCTTGCCTTGTAAATGAGGTTCGGCTACCTGTACAGACACCTGTAGACGGAAAAATAAAATTCATTTATGTCGGAAGTATGAGTAAGTGGCAAAAAATCGATGTCGTTCTGAATTTATATAAAAAAATCCACCAAAAAATTGATTGTTCATTAACTATAATTACCAATGAACCTGTCAAAGCAAAAAAACAAATCAATGATAATGAAAAAAATGATATAGATATTTTAACAGGTGATAATGCTTTTGTTCTTGAGCAACTTAAAAGCCATCATGTAGGTTTTTTATTTCGGGACAACTACCTTTTTAACAACGTAGCGTCACCAGTAAAATTATTGGAATATATAACCAACGGAGTATTGCCTTTTATGTCTGATCACATTGGGGATTATTCTCAATTAACCAAAAATTTAAAAATTTCTATTCAGGAAAAAAATACCATCTCCAGAGAAGAAATCATGGACAAAAGAAATCAATTGTTTAAAATTAAAAATCAACTGGATATTTTTTCCTGGAGCAATTATGACGAAGAAAAATATTTCAACCTAATTATTTCCAATAAATAATTTTGAAGAGAAACTAAAAACAAAATTCGTTCAGTAATATTTTTGACATCTTAATTACTTACTTTTGCTTCTGTTTAACAGTGGAATTACTAATTCAAAATTGCTTGTATATTACTAATTAAAGGACATTTAGTAATTAAAATCAGGTATGGCTCATTTACTGATATACGGTACATTACCACCTCCTATAGGCGGAGTTTCGATTTATTGCAAAAGACTTTGTGAAGAGTTAGATTTACGTAATGTTAAGTATACCTTTATAGATATAAATAAGACCAGTTTTTTTAACATATTTGTTTCAGTAACGAAATATAGAACCATCCACATCAATACATCCAACCCTTTATTTCGATTATCCTTAGTTGTTCTTGCCAAACTGTTATTCAAAAAAGTAATTATTACTTTTCATGGTGATATTGGAAGGTTCAACGCATTTAAAAATTTCCTGGACAGAT
>CEUK01021689.1_pt1 | contig 12027 bp, 7 predicted proteins | sample 356451 | NCBI WGS metagenome assembly CEUK01 (sample SAMEA2622843, study PRJEB7988) | marine metagenome | isolation source: saline water (ENVO:00002010), including
GATATTTTGACCATATTGGCCTAGCTTGATCCAAGAAATATTCGACTTGCTCTACGCAAAAACCGATGTATCGCTCCGGTTCTCCCAAATCGGGTACATCTTTTTGTTTTATTGGGAAATCAGTTTTATCTAATAGGTCTAAAAATGGATTTACAAGTCCTGGATTAGATTGCATTTGTTTGCGAGCTTCAAGCATACAAAGTCGAATAATTTCATGCATCTCTTGGCGATCCGCACCCTTCTGCGCGGCGAGCATCAGAAGTCTCTCACTAACTAAAAAAGGCAATACTTGATCCAGGCGTTGGGACACATTGAGCTCCTGAACGTGAAAACCTATTTGATTTTCACTATCAGGACTAAAAATACTTAGTTTTAATTGTAATAGAGAATCAATACACAGAATGCTCATTTCGGGAGAATCGCAAAATTGAAGTTGATCAAGCTTTACTCTCGATAATGAACAAAGCCGTTCACTTCTCATTGGGTTTTTCTTATAAGCCATTGCTGAAGAACCAATTTGAGATTTTCCGAATGGTTCGCTTAATTCGTGATCGTGTTGAAGAAGGCGGCAATCTACACCAATTTTACTACTACCAGAAGCCCACAAATCGAAGGCTAAATTTAAATCAAGAGAGTTAATTTTTGTATTTTGAATACAATTTTGAAGTAATTCGAAAGCAGGAAGCAGGTGTTGAATCCATAAACTTATTCGCTTTCCATAAGTTACAGGTTGAGCAACTTGATAATGAGTGTATCCAATGCAGGCATTTTTTTTGTAGCGCTCAGCAAATTGAGACATTCGATCTAAAACATTGGCCTGAGTCTCAATTAACACTTTGATTGCTTTTGAGAGTGATGGGCTCAGGCTGAGGTAGCTAGCGCCCTTATATGTGCAGTCTGACTCCATCAATTGAGCAAAAAATTGAAATGCCTCACATATTTGTACACGACGCTGAGCCGAATCATCTAAACTCCTCTCTAACCATTGCTGAGAAGCCATATGTGCTAAAGACTGTCTGATCGAATATAGTTTTTGCTGGATAGATCGAGCGATTGACCCTTCATAATGCTTTGATAGATTATAAAGTTTGCCTACCAAGAAGAGGTCTTGTATCCGAGGATAAGTTTGTCCCGTAACAATGTAGGAGCTTTCGAAACCTAATTCCCGCATAACTAATTGCTCAAGTTCCAAGACTTTATTAAAATCGCCCTCAAATAATTCGAAATAACTGGCTTGACTTCCCGTTGTACCTTTCACTCCGCGAGCCTTAATTTGCTTTCTTAAATTCTCTAAATCGGTTTTGAGCTGCGCGTGAGCAGAATTTTTGATGAAGATATTTAGGGCTTCAGTTTGGGCGATAATTTCTTGGTTATCTGTTACAAAACAACTTGTTGCACCCAAATGAAGATGTTTGGCACTATCTTTCTGAATGGCGTTCATTTGAGTCTTTAAAACATGTAGATGAGCCATCACATCGTGGCGCGTTAGTCTTTCCTCTGTAGCGCAGGCTTTGAGATCGATCTTTCTTACCAATGACTCTTGAATTTGAATCTGCTCATCAGAAATTTGTATTCCGAGTTTTCGTTGAGCCTTGGCCAGTGCAAGCCAAAGACGACGCCATCCAACGGCTTTCTCCATCGGCGAGAAAATCTCTAAGATCTTCGCTTGTAAGGGGCCACATTCAGGTAAATTTAAGTCAAAATTACCCAGTTGGGCTTTTATTTTACTGCTACTGTAGCGACCCATTAGTGGATGCTGATGGATCCATTCTCTCGTGAGGCTCATAGTTGACTCTCTATTTGGTAATAATGCTTAGCCCACTCTTTGTAATCTCTGGTGGATTCAGTGAGTGGTCTGGCACCTCGCTTATTTTTAGGCACCCATAAATTACGTAAACCGGCGAACATTTCACTGACTAGATTAATTAAGGTGTCTGGAGGTGGATTTGGCACTGGGTATTTTGATTTGCTTAGATTATTTGACTTAGCTTCCTCTAATTCTCTGCACCAGTCTGGATGAGCAGCTGTGTAATGATCGCGATAGATTTGTTTGCTTACATTAACATAACTATCTTGATGATGATTGATAGCAGGTGTAAAAATTGGCAGGTTGGGATTAAGCTCATCGAGACTGGTAAAACTTGAACCACAGTAAGCAGAAGTAATCTCATCCATGGCTAAAGGTACATCGGCCAACATGAGTTCGCTACTTTCGTTAAGTGCCCATTCTAGCTTGAAGTCGTTAATCACTAAGCCTAAAGCTGAGCCCTTTCTTAGTGCATACTGACCTACACGACGTGTTTGTAATTCAATTTCATTTAAAAGTTCGGTGCTTTCCCCACTGAGTGACTTTAGTTGGTCCCAAGGCAAATAATCATCCGTAGTACCAATTTTAGTACTCCCATCAAAGAACATTTTTGGAAGAATTACTGGGTATTTATCTGGTAGTTTTGATAAACCCATCACTAATGGATGAATACTTCCATTTTCCATACGTTTACGGGCAGAGGATGTGGCTGTCACTACGTTTCGAATAATACATTCCAAGGGAACGAGGCGATTTTTTAGGATTTTACGTAAATCTTTCTTTTGGGGGTCAATTACATCCACTAGTTGTACCATAATGGCAGTTGGATTTAGCTTTTCAATAAACACCGTGTTGATGCCCAGAGCCTCAATATCGAGAAAACTTTGAACGGCCATTGCACATAAATCCTCCCCTTTGAAGGGGGTTTTGAAAGGAAGCTTACCGTAATCTTTAATCGAGCTATCTGAGCTGAATTCAAAAATAGCGATTCCTGCTGAGTCTTCTGTACAAGCTTTTACTTGTCGAACATTCTTCACAGTTCCTCGATACAAGATGGGATATTTTTCAATTTCCATGATTACTCACTATGATTAATTATTCCCAGCAGGTCGTTGCAGGCGGTTTGTCGGTCACATCAATAACAAAGGCACCCAGACTTAAATGTTTCAGCAGCATCTGTGCCATCAAATCTAAACATTCCCAGCTGAGGCTAATTGGTTTTTTATTCTTCTGGGCTTCTTTGATTTCTTCAGCGTCAAGCGGAACAGCCGGAGTAACTGTCATGAAGTCCTCAGTGACCACAGCTCTCAAAGCAATACTACGTTTACCGGTTTCAAAAGGATCAGCTCCAAAAAGTACGAAAATGCTTTGGCTTATATTTTGTTGAAAGTTATACTTTTCTAATAGTTGGCGACCGATCCAGTCCGCTTCTTGGAGCAGATCAACCGTCTCATTAGAAACTCTCGTATCAATAACTGCGTGACTGAAAGCTATCTCTTCCTTAGAAGAGACATCAAAAACAACTCGATTAATACCTTTCAGATCCTGAGTTAACTTTCGAGTGACTTTACGAATAGCTCTCCAGTTTCTTGGACCTTGGAGTAATACGGCATGCTCGTAGCTGCGACTATCACCCTTGACTCCGACGGTTTTAACCGCCAGTAATAGTGCTCTGAAACCTTCTTTCGAAGCCAATTCCGCCGCCTCATTTTGGAGATTAAAAAAATCTTGATTGATCCATTCTTGTCTCCCTTGCACAATTCGAATAGCCAACCCAGGACCGGGAAATGGCTGTCTATTTACTATTTGAGGGGGTAGTCCAAGCTCTGCTGCAGCAAGGCGTACCTCATCCTTGAAGATCCATTGGTTAGGTTCTACTACTTGACCGCGCTCCTTGAGATCTTCAATAAACTTACACCCGACGTTATGATGCGATTTAATATTGTGGGCTTTACTGCCTACTCCTTTGCCACTTTCAATCAAGTCAGTATACAGAGTACCTTGAGCTAACATAGTTTTAGTTACGTCAAGATTGAGATCTTCGCAGGCCTCGGTTTGCAAGTCACCAAATAAATTACCTACGATTTTGCGTTTAGCTTCGGGCTCCCATTCACTTTTAAGTGCTTTTATGAAGCGCTGCTTAGCATCAATAATTTTCAGATTCTTGACTCCCGCCTTTTTCAATGCATTTTTGACTTCATCTAATTCTCCCTTACGCATTAAGGCTTCAATATACACAGCATGAACATTTCCAATGCCTTCAACCTGACTTAGTAGGCAAGTCACAAAACTGCTATCTACTCCACCACTCACAAACGATAGTACGTCTCTATGCGTAACTGTATCTTTAATGTACTGGCGACTTTGCCTTAAAAAATCTTGCATTCCCCATTGAGCTTTGCAATCACAAATTATTCTTAAAAAATTTACTAAAATTTCCTGTCCTAAAGGCATATGGCTTACTTCAGGATGAAATTGGACCCCATAAAAATTTTTAAGTGGATTTGATATAGCAGCCACATGATTGGATGTTTGCGCAATGATCTTGAAATCTTTTGCCAGTCCATTTTCATCAATACTGTCACCATGTGACATCCACGCAACAATTTTCTTATCAATTCCGTCGAAAAGAGCATCATCGCTGGTCAATTTGACCTCTACTTCACCATATTCTCCACTGTGTTTAACTCCGTGTAGCATTTTGCCGCCATGAAAATGATTTAACCACTGCATGCCATAGCAGATTCCAAGAATAGGAATTCCTAAATCTAGCCATTTCGGTGAAGGAAGTGGAGCTTGGTTTGCATAAACCGATTCTGGTCCACCCGATAATATTATTCCCTGCGGTTTGCTTGATAATTGATCAGGATTACTATTAAACGGAAGAATTTCCGAATAGATACCTGCCCGTCTAACTGCTCTTGTTATTAGCTGAGTATATTGTCCGCCGAAATCTAAAATCAAAATCCATTCAGGACTTATCATTGAGCATCTCCCCCATATTCTACAGTTGGTAACCTAGATTTCCCCCTTGCTATGGCTTTTACAACTTTTGTGTAGCTAGGCCAATCAGCGAGTTGTTTTTGAGTGTTTTGATGTTCTTTACAATGAATAAATACTCGTTTCATTTCACTAGGAAACTTTGTCTTTAGAATTGATAAGAACTCTTCAAGCTTCTCCGCATTCATATTAATTATCTGTTGCTCATTCAGTTGCATACGATCCTTTATGATCAGTAAAAGTTCTTGGCGTGCTTGTTTCGTTTTAGCTGAAAATGGTACTTCTCTAGAAATTTCAAGTATTGGACCAGCATCCATTTCATGAGTGACCATATGAATTGACGAACGACTACCCTGATGACCTAGTAACAATGCTTTAAGGACTGCTCTGGAGCCAATCAGTAGTCGCTTTCCATTTTGATCAGTTTGACTAAGGTCTCCGGGGTGAACATTCAACATACGCCCAGCAAATCTTTTGAGAAAAGGTTCCCGCAATAAGCGCATATATCCACCGAGTAAAACCAGATCAATCGTTTCATTTTGAGTTTCCCATGCATTGATCTGACGTAATGCTAATTGCTCGAATCTCTCGCAGGCCGCGGTATACTTTACGGAAGAATTAGTATTTGGATGCTTACCTGTAATATTTTTGGCATTGAGGCTTAAAAAGCCTCTATTATTTTCTAGAGCAAGTTTCTCTAATTCACATTTACGATCAGCAAATAAAAGAGCAATTCGAAAATTGTCTTCAGCTTGAATTAGCTCTCTAAGGTTGCTACCACTACCTGAACCCATACCAAGGCAAATTAATGGTGTGGCTGCTTGCATCAAGCTGCCTCCACTGCATTGATGAACATTTGTAAGCCCGGTCCTTGGCCCTTTGGGTCGAGACCGTTAAAGCGCCACATGGGTACTTGCCAATTATAGACAGCAGCTTCTGGATGCGGCATCAATCCCAGCACATTACCTCTTAGATTACAGATTCCTGCGATCATTCCATGAGATCCGTTAGGATTTTGGTCAACATATTCGAGAGCAACCTGCTGATTAAGGCGTAGCTGCTCTATCTGGTATTTATTCATACTGTAGAACCGACCCTCACCATTTCGAATTGGAAGATCGAATTGGGTTAAATTACGGGTCCAGAGGCAGTTACTCGGAGAAGCTGAAACCTTGATCCAGCGATTGATAAAAGTACCTTTTTCATTCCAGGTTAGACTCGCATCAATGGGATTGTAATCCTCCAAAAGCCCTAGTTTTAGTAGTACTTGAAAACCGTTACAGATCCCAATCAAGGGCTTACCTCCATCAACGAATTGTCTTAGTTCATTAGAGAGGTTGAGTCTAAGCTGCAGTGCTAATGCGGTACCGGCTCCCAAATGATCTCCATAAGAAAATCCACCGCAGATTGCCAATATTCGATAATTCTGAAGACTTTCTGGTTGGTCAATAAGATCACGAATGTGTTTAACTTCGGTATCAGCTCCGGCGCGTTGAAATGCATGTGCGGTCTCTGATTCACAATTTAAGCCTTCACCGGTAATCACTAAAGCCTTTTTCATAACTTATCTCCCGGTTGTCGTGCATAGGCAAGTTTTATCTTATCTGTATCCCAATGGTATGTTTTCCGATTGCCTTCAATAATTAGACGATCATCATTGCGTACAATACCCAAACTAGAAAAGGGCACGTTAAAACTTGAAAGTCTATTATCAATGGCTTGTTGATTATTTGGATCAAATGTAATGATCATACGACCGGAATCTTCACTAAAGAGGTATTCTAAATCTGATAGAGTTTCTTTCTTATCAAGTTTTATTTCTAAACCAAAACCTGATGCAATAATTTTTTTACATAGCCCCGTAATTAAACCACCCATACCGGGTGCATGGCATGAATGAAGAAGGTGTTCTCTGTTGATTTCGGAAACACAATCAATCAAATTTTTTGATTGATTCAGATTGACATAAGGCAGCGTTCCACTCAATACATTATCGCATTTACCAATTGTAGCTAAATAATGATTAAGTTGGCTAGCAGCTAACTGTCCATTGTTACTACCTAGCACATATAATAAATCACCTTCTTTCAACGGTTCTAATCCGAGGATTTGCTTAATTTCAATCGGACCTAAAATGCTAAAAAGCAATGTTGGAAGAATACTTATTGGAGGGTCAACTTTAGTACAGTCGTTGGCCATACTGTCTTTTCCTGAGATTAGTGGAATTTCAAAGGCCATACAGGCATCAAATAGACCTTTATTTGCACGAACAAGCTGAGCAGTCTTTTGCTCTAGTCCGGGCATTCCAGGGCGCACTACGCTAGGCCAGCAAAAGTTGTCTACGCCGGCTAATTTTCTCGGGTCGGCTCCACTCGCTACGATTCTACGAGTCGCTTCCTCTACCACATAGAGAGCCATTTGGTAACAGTCTAAAGCTCCAAAAAATGGTTGTACAGATTCACTTAATGCTACGAATTCAGAACCACTTTGTTCAAGTGCTAGGATACTAGCATCTGGAACAATATTTTGATTAATACCATGTAGAAGTTTTACTGCAGAAAGCCCTTTGACCTCTTGATCATATTGACGTAGTTTCTCTTCTCGGCTACATAAATTGTTTGAACTTAACATGCCGATTAACGTTGTTTCTAAATCAATCGCCTCATCGAAACTTACAGGTTCTTCAGTAGGGGCTATATAGCTAGCTCTAAGCTCATAACGAGGATCTCCTTTATGCAGAAAATTCATATCTAAACTAGCTTTTAATTCATTATTTACAAATAAATCTAGAGTCTCGCTATTTGTAAATTCTCCGATATTTGCAGCCTCGACTCCGTAGTGGGTACATAATTGCAAAAACTCTTCAAGCTGAGATGGTGGTACTGCCAGTGACATGCGTTCCTGTGCTTCTGATAAAAAAACTTCCCAAGGCTTTAAACCTGTATATTTTAGAGGCACTCGCTCCAAATACACTTTAGCACCACCGCAAAGCTGAGCCATCTCACCTATACTTGAGCTGAGTCCGCCTGCACCATTATCAGTGATTGCTCTGTAGAGGTTAAGATCGCGAGCTCGATGTAACAAATCACTCATGCGCTTTTGAGTGATCGGATCACCTATTTGTACAGCCTGAACAGGACTATCATCACTTAATTCCATGCTTGAAAATGTGGCACCATGAATGCCATCTTTGCCAACTTTTCCACCGACCATGACAATTTTGTCACCGGCATATATTTCTTTCACTGTAGCTTCTCGAGAGCCTATTTTTTGGGGTAAACGACCTAGGGTTCCACAAAAAACAAGTGGTTTTCCTGCGAAACTTTGATCAAAAAATTCCCAACCCCTTATAAGGGGGATTCCAGACTGATTACCTCCATCAATTACTCCCTGATGAACTCCATCGCGAATTCTATTAGGGTGCAACAAATCGGCGGGCATTTTTGTTAATCTATCAGGATGTCCTAGACAATATCCCTTTACATGCGCCAATAATTCTGCTCCTAAACCAGTTCCCAGGGGATCACGATCAACTCCAACAATTCCAGTCATAGCTCCACCATATGGATCTAAAGCGCTTGGAGAGTTGTGGGTTTCTACTTTGTATACCAGATCATACGAGTCATGGAGTCTTACGACTCCAGCATTATCATGGAATACACTTACCAAATAATCTTTATTAAGTTTTTCGGTTAGACCCTTAATGTAAGTATTAAATAGTGAATCCACCTCAAACTCTTCGTATTGATCTTGATAAAGGATGCGAGCATTGAATATTTTATGATGGCAGTGTTCACTCCAAGTTTGTGCGATACATTCTAATTCTATATCCGTTGGCCATTCTGGTAAGCCCAATATAGTTCGTTTAGCTCTAACTTCTGGCTCGCTGTAATGATTTTTGATGGCCTGCATTTCTCTTTCATCCAGTGCTAGAGTCATGGATTTAGATAGCCGCAGAAGTTCCTTTACATTCAAATCTAGCGAAATTATCTCAACAACAGGATCAAGTTCGGGCACTGTGTCTTCTAGTTCTGGTGCAGGGGCTTCCTGACCAGGACTCAGAATAAAACAATCTTCAATCAATGGGTTGTACAACTTATCTTTAGCAAAACTACTTAAGCTAGTTGGTTCAGCACCCTCTATGATCAGTTCTCTTGCTGAAGCCACGACTTGGTGTGTGGGCATGCAGTTTGGATAAGCCTGTAAAAGCATTTCTTTTGCAGTATTTCCCAAATTGTCAGTTACACCTCGTTTGAATCGAATATGCAGTCGAGTTTTGAGGGTATCTGATTCTGAGCTTTGATATTGTAAATGTTTATCACAAAAGTTTTGAGCAGCAAATTTAAGTACTTCTTCCTTCACAATTGGAAGGTAATAAATGTCAGAGCAATCTACCTTACAATTGAGGAGGCCAACTTCTGAAAGTTGCTGCTGAATTTTCAAGGCTTGTGGCTGAGGAGCTCCCGGCTTAAAGTAAAATTGAACTTTAGAGACCATTAAACCTTACTCCTTGAGCGCCGTTCTGAATTCTGCCTATAACGGGACACTTACTCTGAAAAATAGATTCGCTAAAATCCTGTATAGATTGGGATTGCGAACTTTCTACAGTAATGACCATACCGATTCCCATGTTGAATGTTTCTAGCATTCCTTTATGTTTAGAGTCACTCAAAGGCACATTACCCATCGTCTGTAATTGTGTGAAAATTTCCGGTACGTGCCAGCTGCCCCATTGCAGATTAGCTTCCAAACCTTCAGGTAAGATTCGCACTAGATTTTCTGATAAACCACCACCAGTTATATGAGCAATAGCGCTGACCGAATTCGAAAAATTTTGCAATAACTTCCGTACATAGGGACCATAATTGCGATGCGGAACCAACAATTTCTCGCACAATTCTAATTTATTATTAAGATTGCGGGACTCTAGAATCCGTCTTACAAGACTGAAACCGTTCGTATGTAAGCCATTACTCGGAATACCAATACATACCTGTGAAGAATTTACTCTACTTCCCGTAAGCGCTGAGGATTCCTTGACTAAACCTATTATGGTTCCACACAAATCGACTTGACCTGATTCGTAGATTTCCGGCTTACATTCAGCTCTAAGTTCTAACAACTTTAATCCATAATACTTGCAAATATTATCAGCTCTTTCAATTAAATCGTGTGGTGCAATGATTAGGTCTTCGTTATTTGTGCCTACGTATAAATTGACACCTATTCCAAATGCACCTAGGCATGCTATGTCGCCCTGTGAGTGTCCAAGAATATCACCAATTATGGAGTCAAATTGGTTGAACTCCGATGCAAGAATCGTTTTGGTACCAACTCCGTCAGAGCTCATTACTAAACAGGACTCAGGGTATGTGGAATTTAATTTTGCTAAATCTAAACTTTCCCCACGATAAACAAATCCTTTATCAAGAGTGCGTAGTTGGGATTTTTGTACACTTCCAAGACCAAAAAAATGAGTGACGGCTTCCTGTGAAGCTTTACGAATCACACCTGGCATTTCAGCAGTTTCTCCACCCAGAATAGCAATTTTATTATTGAGACAAAAAGTTGCTAGTTGTTTCACAAAATCAAGAACTGAATTACTTTCGAGTGGTGTTGCTGCGAAGTAGTCTAGACACGCGAACCAATTTACAGCTTGATCTAATTCAAAAGATTCAAATGATTGCTTACTTAAACTGTCACAGATTAAATGATTTTGGTTTCCGCGTAAGAGACTGTGGAGGCGGATAGCCCCAGAAAAGAACCCTGGCTGAGATACTACCCCCTTATTGAGAGTCTCACGAACGATATCAGAGATAAGCCTGTTAGCTTTCTGATTCTCGTCAATATCCACACCAGAGGAATTATATGTCAAAGCTTCTTCGCTTTGCATAGCCCCCTGCTTCTTTCAGTTAAGAACATTTCTAGTCACTTTTTATGCTTGTAAAATGTCTAGAACAGAGGATTCGGATACTAGGATAGTCTCACATTAAAGTCAATCAATACTTAATTTTAATTGTAAGGATTTGTCTGACTTAACCTCAAAACCCCGATTAAATAGCGCTTTTCAGCTTAATCAGTGTCTTTTGAGCCCCTAATAGGTGTCTTATTATTTAGTTTCAGAGGTGTAAATACTCCAATTTCAAAGCCTAAATCCTGCATTTTATTTTTAATAATCTGAATTCTTTTCTTTGTGCTAGGGTGAGTCGAGTTGTGGCTTAAAAATTGTGAGGCAAAACTTTCCTTTTTACGGATATTTTCTAAGAAATTAGTTAGACCGGCGGATTGTTCTCCATATTCTTCACGCATTAGAAAAAGACCGAAGTCGTCAGCTGCAATTTCCTGCTTTCGCTGATAACCAAACGCTACACCATTAAGAATCATCTGCATTAATTCGGCACCTAATTCCTGACCAGTAAATGGAATCATAAGAAACATTATTACACCAATTCTTCCATAAGCTTTGAGATGATGACGAAGCTTAAAATGTCCTAATTCGTGAGCGAGGACCATTGCAAGCTCATTTTCACTGTTAACCGTATTCCACAAACCTCTCGTGACCAAAATTTTATCCCCGGGAATAGCATAAGCATTTATTTTATCGCTGTTGTCGTAGATAACTTGAAACTCTATGTCTTTAAGCTCATCCTGATGACGTTTAAGTTTGTTAATTATCTCTGTCAAATAAGCTTCAATATCCTTACTCCCGGATTTCGATTGTGGAAAAGCCAATTTTTGTAAAGCTGATTGAATTGAGCGATCAAAATGATATGGCATAAAATCGATAATGAGGTTCGCCATTGATATTAGAAGCATAGCGATCAAACCAAGCCCTAAAAGTATTTTTGAAAAATTTTTTCCAAATGTAAGAAGTAGGTTTTCGGGAGGAGCGTTATGATCCGCTGTGATCAACTCTATCTGCCGGTCTTTCTCATTATGGAGCATGTTTAACTGTCGAAGTAGATTGCTGTTCCATAGGCTAATGCCTCGACTGACCCTACTTGATTTTTATCGTTAGCAGATTTTCCGATAGATGATGTTTCAACTCTTACGTTAATAATCAGTCCGTTCTTCATTCTACATGATTGTTTCATTCTAAGGACAGCTTCCCTGCGAGCACGGTCAATTAAAGATTCATAGCTTCGGACTCGCCCACCAAGTAGCATTCGTAGGGAGGCGAGCACCCGTTTGAAGTAGTCTAAGCTGATAACTGCGGAACC
>CEUK01030027.1_pt1 | contig 12018 bp, 16 predicted proteins | sample 356451 | NCBI WGS metagenome assembly CEUK01 (sample SAMEA2622843, study PRJEB7988) | marine metagenome | isolation source: saline water (ENVO:00002010), including
ATCTGTGATTTTTCCTAAGACAGGTTTTCCTTGTTTTTTTAATGAACCTGTTATGTTATTAGGATTTATTTTGTTAGGCAGATTTTTAGAGGACCGAGCAAAATTTCAAACTGGTTCTTCAATTAGCGACTTGCTAGATTTACAACCAGAAACTGCTCCTTTATTTGATAAAAATAATAATTTAAAATCAGTAAAAGTTAATACTTTGCGTCCTGGAGATGAGATACAAGTTTTAGCAGGTGACAGAATACCAGCCGATTGTCTAGTAATAGAAGGAGAATCATTTATGGATGTTTCCCATATTACGGGTGAGTCAAAACCAGTTGCAGTCAAGCAAAATGATAAGGTATTAAATGGAACACTAAATTTAAATTCTACTCTTAGACTGAAGGTATTAAAAGTTGGTTCAGAAACCTCTTTAGCAAAACTTGTAAAGCTTATTGAATCAGTACAATCTCAAAAGCCTCCAATACAAAGATTAGCAGATACGATTGCCGGAAAATTCACTTATTTTGTACTCACTACATCTATTTTGAGTTTCATATTCTGGTGGAAATTAGCACCAAACATATGGCCTAATCTTCTTGATAAGAATCTAGAAACAATTAGTGCACACTCCAATCATTCTTTACACAATTCTCTAGGTAGTTATGCAAATAGTCCTTTAAGCCTTGCTATTCAGCTATCAATTGCTGTTTTAGTAATAGCATGTCCATGTGCATTAGGCTTGGCAACTCCTACAGTAATAACAGTTGCTTCTGGCAAAGCAGCAAAAAAGGGGATTTTATTTAAAGGAGGTGATAAAATTGAAATTGCATCTTCAATAGATACAATCGTTTTTGATAAAACTGGAACACTCACCCAAGGGACACCCTATGTGTCTGACTATATTTCTTTTTCAGATAAAAACTTTCTTCTAAAGGTTGCTGCAAGCTTAGAGAATCAAAGTCGTCATCCAATAGCAAATGCTTTAATTAGAGAAGCTCAGAAAGAAGGTATAGATTTATTTAAAATCAACAGTATAAGTACTGAATCAGGAAAAGGTATTGTAGGTACCCTCAAAGAAATTAAAGGTGAAGTAAAAGTTGGCAATCTTAAATGGTTAAAAAATAACGGTGTGAAAATCATTGATGCCACTCAAAAAATAATAGATTCAGAAGACTTGAAAAAATATACAATTATTGGCGTAAGTATTGGTACAGATTTATTAGGTTGTATTTTAATTGGAGATTTATTAAGGCAAGACGTAAAATCTACTTTTGAAAAACTCAGAAAAGATAAATTTAATATTTATATATTTAGTGGTGACAGAAAAAATACAGTTCTAGAACTTGGTAATACTTTAAAATGCAATAAAAAACAATTAAAGTGGGAACTTTTACCAGAAAATAAACTTGAAAGTCTTGAACAATTGAAAAATAATTATAAAGTTGCAATGGTTGGTGACGGAATTAATGATGCGCCCTCTTTAGCAGCGTCAACATTAGGGGTGGCCGTTGGATCTGGAACTCAAATTGCTAAAGCGAATGCAGATCTTGTCTTGATGGGCAATAAATTAAATGGGATTTATTATGGATTATCAATAGCAAAAAAAGCCATTAAAAAAATTAAACAAAATCTAATTTGGGCTTTTGGATATAATTTAATTGCCATTCCTCTTGCGGCAGGAGTCCTTTTCCCTAAATTTGGTATACTTCTCTCTCCCTCCATAGCAGCATTATTGATGGCTCTAAGTTCTATTACAGTAGTTCTAAATGCACTTTCTTTGGACATTGACTAGTGAAAGGAAAATTCATAGTATTTGAAGGTATTGATGGATGCGGAAAAACTACACAAATTAACGAGATTTTTAATTGGCTGCCTCAGAGTAAACTTATTTCTAATAATTCTTCAATTATAAAAACAAGGGAACCAGGAGGCAGTTTATTTGGCCAAAAATTAAGAGGATTGATTTTATCGAACAGTGATGATGATGGACCCTCCAGTCTTACTGAATTACTTTTATATTCTGCTGATAGAGCAGAACATGTTACAAAAATAATCTCCCCATCATTAAAAAATGGAGATTGGGTTTTGAGTGATAGATTTTCTGGCTCAACTCTTGCGTATCAAGGATATGGGAGAAATATTGATATAGAAATCGTAAAAACATTAGAGGCTATAGCGTGTCAAGGAGAAAAACCTGATATTACTTTCCTCTTAGATATTTCTCCTGAGGAAAGTATTTCAAGGAGAAAAAATCAAATCCCAGATAGAATTGAATCAGAAGGTATTGATTTTTTAAGAAAAGTAAATATTGGCTTTAAGAAAATTGCTAAGGAAAATAATTGGATAATAATCCCCTCTTCCAATAATAAAAAAACTATAACTAATGAAATCAAAAAAATCCTCATTGAGAAATTTAGATAACTATAAGGTTTAAATGAACAGTGAATTTTTAAATAATAAACTTGATAATAAAATCTTAAAACAGATAGTTTTAAAAAAAAATTTCGCTAATGCATATATATTTTATGGACCAGAGGATGTTGGCAAAAAAGATGAAGCCAACAAATTCATATCTCACATAATTAATAAAAATAATTTTGATACGAAAATATTGAAAAAAATTAGAGAAAATAATCATCCTGATTTTTTATTTATTGAACCAACATATTTATTAAAATCTCATTTTATAAATCAATCTGAAATTGATAAAAATAATAAAAACAAAAATAAACCTTTAATTAGAATAAATCAAATAAGATCAATTAATAACTTTTTAAGTAAAGTATCAATTGAAGCTGATAAAAAGTTCGTGGTCATTAATGATGCTCATCTTTTAAATGAAGCTTCATCTAATTGCTTATTAAAGACGTTAGAGGAGCCTTCAAATGGAATTTTTATTCTTATAACAACTAACATTGATTCGATATTAGATACTATTATTTCTCGATGCCAAAAAATAAAATTTTCATCTTACTCTTATACAGACTTGAAGGGGAAAGTAATTAAATCAGAATTTTATGAAGAATTAAATAATAAAAAATACCTAAATTTAGAAAATATAATATTTATTTCCAATGGATCTCCTGGAAAACTTTATAGAAACATATCAAAGTTAATTAATATATCTGAAAGTATAATTATGAATTTGGTAGAGCCTACATATGAGTATGAAAAAATATTTAACATCTCAAAAAAAATTAATGAGGAGATTGAATTAGACACCCAAGAAGTTCTTTTGGACTATATACAATACACTTGGTGGAAAGAAACATTTGATATCAATATAGCTAATAGGTTAGAAAGGATTAAGAACAATATCCGTAATGGATTAAATTCACGTTTATCATGGGAAGTTGGTTTATTGGAAATAGCTTTAAGTCAAACTACAAATTAATGGATTATGTGTTGATTAAATTAGATTCTCTTGAATCGATGTATTCTTTTTTTGCGATTTCAACCTGTTCACCCTTAGGCAACTCTAGACAATAACCAGCTCCATAAACAGTTTTGATAAATTTTGGTTTGCGAGGATCAGGCTCTAATTTTGTTCTCAAATGTCTAACATGAACTCTTATTGTTTCAATATCATCATCTGGCTCATACCCCCAAACCTCTTTAAGTATTAATGCTGGAGAAACAGTTTGCCCATGTCTTTGTAATAAGCAATGTATAAGTTCAAATTCCAAGTGTGTTAGTCGAACTGGAGAATCAAACCATATAACTTCAAATCTTTCAGGCACAAGAGTAAGAGGCCCATAATTAAGAATTTCTTGCTGATTAGTAGAATTTAGTAAAGCTCTATTAGTTCTCCTTAACAAAGCTTTTATCCTCACGTGCAATTCTTCAAGATCAAATGGTTTTGTAATATAGTCATCTGCACCTGAATTAAAACCGGTAACTTTATCCTTTAGACCACCTAATGCAGTGACCATTAAAATAGGTATGCTTGATGTCCTTTCATCTCTTCTTAGTCTCTGACATAAAGTAAGCCCATCGACGTTAGGAAGCATCAAATCTAGCAATATAATATCAGGGGAATACTGTAAGGCGAGTGCTTGACCTTTTATACCATCATCAGCTTTCAAGACATCAAATCCAGAATGTTCAAGATGGCCTGATACTAAATCTCGCATATCGCGATCATCTTCTATCAAGAGGATTGTAATTTTCATATTTATTAGTCTTGTTTAATAATTTTGTAATATTCTCTCAATAATTTTTATTAATTGCAGATTTTTATTAATTAGTAGATTAATACAAAAATATTTCAAAACTCTGTTTCAGAAAGGGTTTTAAGCTATAAAAAGGTCAAAAATAAGATCATAATTTTATAAATTCTTTTGTTTTTTTTAACTTTTACTTAATAATCTAAAATATTTTAATTAATTTATGTTCATATTTGAATTTAATTTCCTAAGAATTTTTATTAGTTAATTTCATAATAAATCGTTATAAGTAAAGGTTTTTATTTAAAAAAATGGTTTATGTTAGAAAAAAAATATTTAAAAATATGAAAAAAAACAAATTTTCTTATTCAGATTTTTCAAAGCAAGAACTTGAAAGTCTCAAAGAGTATTACATTGCTGAAAAAATAAATAGTATGAATGAATCTGAACTACGTAAATTCGTTTACGAAAATATAAGTCACCAAATCAAAAATACTATCGGAGAAGAGGAAGAACAAGAGGCCTGGGAAGAGATAAAAAACTTTTTTGATGATAAATTTGACAATATTTTAGAAGAGACCAAAAAGAAATGTGTTGTAGCAAATCAGCAATGGGATAATGAACCCAAAAAAAACATATCGTATATTAATGAGAAAAAAACCGATGAAATTAAAAATGAAAAAATAGATATGTGGGTAGATTAGGTTTTTAATTGAACTTATACAAAATTTAAAAATTTGTACAATAATTAATAGAAATAGATCAAATGATAATTATAAAAGAAAATAAATATAGAAATAACTTTTATCTAAAAAGATTTAGAGTTGGGAAATTCTTAGCTTATCAATGTAAATTCTTAAGGATCTTAAGGAAGCAAAAAAAAACTCACCTTTTCAGATGAGTTTTTAGGAAAGAAAATTTCAAGTGTTTCCATGTTTCCACTGAAATTTACTTTTACTCCTACACACATTTAAATACTAACCTTAGTAAACTAATTAGGGTAAGTTGAGTAGTCATCTAATTAAACTGTCACATGTGACAATTCAAGATAAAATTTTAATGATTTTTAGGGTAATTTTATAAAACCGCAAAATTTTGAAATTAGTCGCTCAAGCAAATAAATAAATTTTTAAAAAAATATTTTTATAGAAAAATAGAATCTACATTATCTTTTTGTTTGTATTAAAAAAAATTCATCTTCCTATCCAAAGATACATAGATTAGAATTTTTGATACCAATAAGTATTTTCACTCTATGAATATAATTAATAAGTTGGCATTTTAATAGTTCAATTAATTTTATCTATATGAAAAATAATACGTCTTTTAATTCAGGCAAAAATATATTTAATGATATCGATACAAGTCTTCTTTTTGGTATGCAATGTTCTTCAGGAAATAAAACTCAACAAGATTACTTCGAAAGACTAAAAGTTCAAACAGAATCTGCCTTTATTAATAAAAAATTTCAAATGAGTTAAATTTCAACTTTTTAAATTGAACTCGTTGATCAAAATATCCTTGATTAGATTCAAATCTGATGAAAAAGCTCCTTGAATATCAGATTCTCCTGTTTCTAGACAGTATTCGATTACCTTTAAAGTTGCTAAGTCAATCTGTTCTTTTGTTGCACCAATATCTTGGATGCCTCCCTTTCCATAATGCGAATAAACATACTCCTTAAATTCTTTTATATTCCAATCAAGCGCAATTTGTTGTAATGTTTCTAAATTCATTAAAAGCAGTATTTATATTTAAACGATAGTTAAATATCAAAGTTTTTATGAACTATCTCATCTAACATTACAAATTTATTTAATATATCTTACTGAAAAATATTTCAGAAATAAATTATAGTTTAATTTTTTCCCACCAATTATTGACCCTTAATACTGAACCGTACCAATATTTTCCAAATATTCCTCCATGATAAGTATCTTTAAGAATTACTTTAGAAGAACCTTCTAATAAAGATGAAGATAATGGAACCAATCCATCACCTTCACATTTTGAGACGCCTGAAATTGATTCATATGAGCGTCGCGCCAGCATTTTTGTGATGAAATAAGAATTCTTTGACTTAATATCTACTTTTCCTCCTACAGAAATATAGTTAACTTCATTAAAAAAACATCCTGGATATTTCTCATTAACAAATTTTCTCAATTTTGTAGCTCTTAAAGCCTGATGAGGACTACCTAAAGTGATTAAATTTTCAGTTATTAACTTTCCATTATATTTTTTACCTCCAAAAAGCTGATCTGATAGAAAAAGTCTCAATATTATGCCACCAGAGCTATGACCAATAAAATCAATTTTCTCAGTTCCCGTCTCCGAAATGGCCATAGAGACCGTTTCTTGAACTTTATCAAGAATATTCACCCAACCTTTTATATTACTAGATTTTAACCAGTCATTTCTAGTTACTTCTACAATATATACCCTCCTATTGCAGCTATTTTCAAAAAAACTCTTCATTTGAAAATATGCTTCTGAAGTTATAAGAAATCCACCTAAAATAATAATAGGATTTTCAATAAGATTATGTTTTACTTCTAAAAATATAGATCCATAAATAAAAAATATCCAGACCAATAAAATATCTTAAAGTTTATTAATTTAAGATAACTTCTAAATTTATAAGAAGTGACTTAGTGAAAAATTCTATGATATTCAGGGATAAAGAAATTTATATATGATTATCAAAAATATATTTGTTCTATTAACTGTTATCAAAAGTGTACTAATAACTGTTCTTATATCCTTCTTAAAAAAAGCGTGTAATTAACAATATCAATAAAAATATTGTAGAAAATATGTATTTAAATTTAAAATTGTTTTTAAAATAATCTAATTAAAAATGTGAATATATAAAATTAATAAGAGGGAATTTCTGTAGTATATTCACTTAAAAAGCTAAATATTCTGTATTAAAACATATAATCATAAATATACAATTAAGAAATTATTGCATCTAAAAAAGAATCTTTTATTAAAAATATTCAAGAGATAATTTAAAAATAAATTCACAGAAATATTTTAAAAAATTAAATTATAAATTAAAAAGTTCCCCTTGAATTTCATTTTCATCAAGATTGATTTCCTTGTATATAGTTTTTGCATATTGTTCTGAATATGCACAGTTTTTACAAGACATATTTGATTTAGGCATCTCATTACTATTCATTACATCTATCATCTCTTCCAACCTATTGTCTATCCAATCTATATCCCAAGAATAGGGAACTAAATACTCATCAAAATTTAAAGTTCTATCAAAACTTTCATCATCCCTTTTTGCATTACATACCAGAAAATAAGAAACTGAATCCAAATTAAAGCCCATGCCTATTAGAAGATATGCATAAAAATCCATCTGTATTTTATATCCTTCATGATAGGGATCTTGAAGATAATTAATCTTATCTAAACGTCCAGATTTTGCTTGAGATTTATAGTCTACAATTATTAATTTCTTAGTGATCTTATTTTGCCAAATATCATCAATACCGCCAGTTAAAATAATATTAGTAGATTTATATCGAAGCTTTAAACCATTATGTAGAGAATCTCGCCAATTATCAATTTCATCATGATAAAAGGGAACTATATTATCTAAATTATTTGATATAAATAAACGATGTGGAATTTGTTTTTCTCTGCAATAGTCAAATTCTTTTTTTAATAGCAAATCTGTAGTTTCGTTTAGAGACCATCCAGGAACCCCTGGTGATTCAAACCCTTTTATTCGATCTAGATAAAAACATCTTTTACAGGATAAGAAATTAAAAAATTTCCCTCTACTTATTTTAAAATCTCCCTTTTGATTAGGAGAATAAATAGATGATGATTTACTTCTTAAACCACTAGCAACAACTAATTCTTTTTTACTATTTCTTTTTAGATCAATCATGTCTATTAAAAACTAAAAAAGTATATCTTGTTTAATTTAAAACCAATCCACCATCCACTATAAGGTTTTGTCCAGTTATTGCTCTGGCCCATGGAGAGGCAAAAAACAAAACTGCATCTGCAAAATCCTCTAAAGTAGTTATTTTTCTTAGAGGGGTTATACCTGCTATATAATCAAACACACTTTCAGGTGTCGCTTTACTCGCATCAGTAATTTTTAATAACCCTCCTGATACCATATTTACTGTTATGTTGTCTGGACCTAAATCTATAGCAGCAGTTCTTGTTAAGGATAATAAGCCCCCTTTTGATGCGGTATAATCGTGATAGGGAACAACTGGATTTTGAAATAAATTTGTTCCAATCGTTATTACTCTTCCAAAATTATTTTTTCTCATACAAGGTGTAAAAACTTGCAATAGATTTAAAAAACCTTTTTGAGACGTTTCTATTTGCTTTTGAAAATCAAGCCATTTAATTTCGCTAATTTTCTGTCGTTCATCTCCATTAAAACTATAGTCTTCGATAGCATTGTGGATAATTGTAGTAACAGTAATTTGATTATTAGATAATTTCTTTTGCATATTTGAAACTTCATCTTTATTCCGAATATCACCCTTTAATAAAAATGCATTTTTCCCAATTTTCTCAGCTATTTCTTCTGCATTTTTTTTAGATTTTCTAAAATTAATTATTACCTTTGCACCCTCTTTAGAAAAGGATTTAGCTATTTCAGACCCAAGACCTCTTCCAGCGCCTGAAATAAAGACAGTCTGATTTTTTAAAGGCAAAATCATTTTTATAGAAAATAAATTTTTTTATAACTGTATTTATTATAAACTTATTAAATCAATTAGTTATTAAATTATTCATAAGCATAACTGAAAAAAATTTTGCAGAAGAAATCTCTAAAGGAATTAGATTAACAAATATCCAATTCATTTAATAACCTTTTACAAACTAGATTAATTAAAAAATAATTTCTATTAAAGACTTTATAATAAAATAATGGATTTATTTATTACATCTAAAAACGGTAATTTAGTTCAGAATCAGAAATTTTTAAAAGATACAAAACTATTCATACCAGAAGAAAAATTTTTAAAAGGAGATTTGAAAACTACTGCTTCAATTAAAAATATACAATCAGTTTGTGAATCGATATTATCAATATTTATTCGGCCAATGGGATTTTTTCCTAAGGACTCAAAATTATCTCCATATTATTCAATAGATATTGGAAAGAAATACATAAATGGCGAATGTCCTCCATATAGAACTAATGAGAATTTAACTAGAGGCTGGTCTTATTTAGTTGCAGGAGTTATTCATAGATTCTTTTATAATAATTATGATTTATACAAAGTTCCTTGTCCTCTAGACAAAAAAAATAGAGATTATCATTGGTGGTTAGAGTCAAAATGCAGAAATTATATTATTGATCTAACCGAAGAACAATATTTAAAAGAAGGAATTATCGGCATCAGAAGTAATGGATTAAAAACGAATAGTATAGGTCATCTTTATGGTAAAAAAACCAGCTATATGGCCTTTTTAATAGCCACATATAAATTTAAAGATGCTATTATTTTCAAGGATATTAAATCATCTTTTTATATTAAATAACTTTTCAAAATATTTAAAATTATCCTATGAATGTGAACGATACAAACTCAAAGAGAAAATTATCAATTTTTGGAAATGGATGGCTCACAGGCAAAATATCACTTGAATATATTGGAAGACATTCATGTAGTAGTGCAATTTTAGATGAAGAGGATTTTGAATTAGAGGAGGGAAAATTAGATTTAGAACATAAATTCTTAAGTTTTTCAAATACAATGCATATGCTTTTTGAAAATATTGATACTAAGGAAAGAGAGAATTATGAATTTAAGCATTTAAAAAAATTAGGAATTTATCGAGGGAATTTAGATCCAGAAGATCTAGTCTTAACAAATTCTTTTGAAAAAATCCCTAATACATCTATTAACCATTCTGAATATGATGATGATCAATATTATTTAGAATATCAGGAAACCTGGAAAGGTATTTATGGTGAATTTAATTTTAAGAAAGGAGAATTATTTGATTTAAACAATTTAGATATTCATGTAAATAAATTAGATACTGGTAATGAGTTTTTCGAATGGATATGTATTATTGAATATTCTGGAAAAAAAATGAAAAAGAAGAATATAAATCCTGGAGTAATAAGAAAAAGACTTCGTACTTATTAAATTTACTTTCCAAATAAATAATTAGTTGCAATAATACATATGTACCACAATCAAAGATTATGAGGGTTAATTCAAGCTTTTATTCAAAACAATATCTTTATATTACCTCACAAAAACCTAGAGACATAAAATCTTTAAAATTAAGAAAAAAAAAGAAAGAAAAAATGATAAAAAACATACCAAAAGATACAAAAATAATTTATGCCTTTTTTCTTGACATTGCATAGACAGCAAAAATAAAAAATTATTTGCAGATCAAAAAATTTAAGATACATAAAAAGAATTTCATAATAATATCAAGTTATGAAAGCTTTAAAAATACCACCTCATCATATTATATCTTCTACAAAGGAAGTCATATTCTATTTATCAAAAAAATGTCACTCGAACAAAAATATTAAACTATGGATTGAAGAATTAAATTTAAAAGACTATAAGGGTATGATTATTAATAGTATGTGTATTTTTAATAGATTAAAAGAAGAAAAATAATTAAAATTATTTAAAGTTTTAACCTAAGAAAATACTATTCAGAATAAGTAAATTTAATTGATATTAAAAATAAAACTTAATTTTTATTCCTCAAAATATGAACAAGTGTAATTTACGAGATCTTTAACTCTAACCTTAAATGATGAATTTTTAGGAATATTAAAATTCATACCTTCTTTTATAAATTGCCAATCATCAACACCCTCAGCTTTAAAATATAAGTTTCCGGAATTAATTTCCATTTCTTCTCTTAATACAGTTTTAAATTCATATTCGCCAATCAACATAATTCCTAATGTTTTTTTTGAGCCATCTTTCAAAAATATATTTCGACTAATAACTCTACCGTCAAAATATACATTAGCTAATTTATTTACATCTGCATTTATATAATTATTCATTTATGAAAGCCCAATATTTAATATTTTATCTATTTTAATTGATAATTACTATAATAAAAAACTTATAAATTCGCCTAATAATTATAAATAAATTTATATTATTTAATTATCTAATACACTTTTTAATTTATCTTTAAATGTTTGCTTTTTGTCAATTCTAGTATTTACTTTGATAGTTGTATAAATTCTAGGAGCTCCGTTCTCATGGATTTTTTCATGACATTGTCTAATACATTCAAATACTTCTCTCCACTCTCCCTCTATGGCAGTTCCGTTAGCTCCTAATTCATAAGTTAAATTACATTTCTCAATAATCTTCTTACATGCTTTTATGTAAGGAGACAAAGAAGTTCCAACTCCAATTGGAACTAAACATAAATCAATACTTACAAACATAATATGCTAGGAAAAAATATAGTTATTAATATTTTAAATAATTAAAAAAACGAACCAATGTCTTAGAGATAAAATATTTAACTTTAATAATAAATATCTTTTATAAGTGTTTATTAGAATATAACCTTAAATTTAAAGAATTCGCATAATAAATTTATTTAAAAAAAGGAACAATTTATTTAGTTATGAATCTTTAAAACAGTTCAATTAGTTTTCCTTTAGCTCATTAAAAAATTAAAATTTGATCGACAAAATATAATTTTTAAGATTAAAAGTCGAAAAAATAAAGGGGGCAGATATTTGCCCCTTTTGAGTCTTGAACTTCATTTCCTAAATGCTTTGAAGTTCTTTTGACTCCTGTATTTTTATACTCTAATTAAATAGAGAAATATAGTGGTGAGAACCACAAAGCATTATTACTTG
>CEUK01014588.1_pt1 | contig 12008 bp, 10 predicted proteins | sample 356451 | NCBI WGS metagenome assembly CEUK01 (sample SAMEA2622843, study PRJEB7988) | marine metagenome | isolation source: saline water (ENVO:00002010), including
CCCTGCATCGAAACCCTCAGCAATTCTCGTATGCTCTATGCGCTTACCCGCTATTGGACCCGATGCCAGAGGTAAAACTTCCACTTTTCCCATGTTCCTAATTGTATTAAGGAATGTACGTGAACATGTGTATAAATCCTCCGAAAGAAAAACAACATCCAACTTCAACTTTTTACTCAAATTTTGAGCAGCCGTAATGCACATCGAACCAACGCGAAGAGATAATCGAAATGTATTATGCGTCTGCAGGTTTATGTGTTCGAGAGCTTCAATCCGTTGTCTTCTTAGACAACAGAAAATACATAATTTACCCAGATTAACACCACGAAAATTTATTTCAGTATAGTTACTCAGATCAGGGGATAACTTAATCCCAGCAACAAATTCTTCAATCTCAGCTAGTTCTACATCAGATATATAATCTTGAAAAAAGTGATAATTAAAATAAGGGTAGGCTTTTCTCAAACTAGACTCAAAGGCGACCATATGTTTGTGATGCACAGTGTTAGGAGATAACAACGGATCGATGTAAAGAGGTTCTAAACCCGGAAACAGTTGCGATTGCGGACCTGTTTGTAAAACATGCAGATCATGTTCTGTATCCCTTAGAGAACTTAAAACAGCATATTCTGGATATACATATTCTGGGATATTCCCATAGAAAGAAGCCAACAATATTTTTTTTGCACCCACTATTGCTCCTGTAAATTACTTGAAATAGTAGCATTATAGTTATCGACGTGCGAGATCGATAAAAAGAGCAAGTTAACATTCAGTAAAAAATAAATCGTGCATTAATCGCACCTCTTGAATGAAGTTTATTTGACCAAATTCCAATTCATAGGAGTGCCACGTTCAATATCCTGATTAGCCACCTTACCAATTAAAGAATTAAAAAACCTAGGCGCAAGTCCAATTCCTGGACGAATTGATCGTATGTTTTCCTTACTAAATTTTTCGCCCTTCTTAATGTTTGCTACCGCAAAAAGACTTCTACCAAAGCGCCTTGATTTATTTACAGTAGGGCTTAAATCATAACAAACTCGACCCAAAGCTAATTCGACGTTACGAACCGCATTTACCATTTCAGAAAATTCATCTACATCCAGACTAAAGTCCACATCATGACCACCAATACTCTTATCCAATATCAAATGTTTTTCGATTAGTTTTGCACCCAAGGCTACAGCCGCGGCTGGCACAGCAACACCTTTACTGTGATCTGATAAACCGATCTGGACTCCAAATGTCTCCGCCATATTACACATTGTTTTAAGATTTAATTCGGAATAAGGAGCTGGATAAGCTGAAGTGCATTTCAACAAAATAATTTGGTCATTTCCTTTAGACCGGCAAGCGGAAACAGCTCTTTTTATCTCATCTAATTTAGCTATTCCTGTCGACATAATCACTGGTTTTTGAAGAGCCGCAACTTTCTCAATAAGAGGTATGTCAACAAGTTCGAAAGAGGCAATCTTATACGCTGGAGGATCAAATTGCTGCAAAAATTCTACTGCACTAAAATCAAATGGAGATGAAAAGCAAATCAAGCCTTCCTCTCTAGCAATATCAAAAAGATCATGATGCCAATCCCAAGGGGTGTAAGCTTCTTGATATAAATCATAGTAGGTAAATCCATCCCATGCTGACCCATTTTGAATTTTAAAGCATTCTTGATTGCTATTTATTGTCATAGTATCAGGCGTATATGTTTGAAGCTTAATTGCGTCTGCTCCACATTTCTTTGCGGCTCGAATGGTTTCAATAGCAAGTTTTTTTTCACCAACATGATTACATGAAAGTTCTGCTACGATGAAAGCAGGGCTGTTATCGCCTATCACTTTATCATCAATGATTATCCCCATATGTATCTCCGGATAAATGTTATTTCGCTATCTAATTTCTCTAAGAACCTTAAATGCTTCGGCGTATTCTACGCCATTTCTCATACCCCAGTTTTGTGCTAGTATTCGAATTCCTTGTATTGACCTTGGATGAGGGTATTCACGTAATTCATTTTTATAGAAACGCATTGCTCTAATTTTACGCTCCAAGTCATTATCAGATACTTCTAGAAATAAATTTGGAGAAAATCTCAATGGATAATTCCATTCTGTTGCTGCTAAAGTTTCAAAACTCCAAACTGATTTCACAGGGAAATCGGGCAACGGTCTAGTTGCTGTCAAAACTGCTCTAGCAGTAATCTGATGATCAATATTTAAATCTGCCTCATAATGAGTCAACACCAATTCAGGTTTAATTAAAGTAATAATTTTTTCTATCAACTTCACAATATCTAATAAATCTAATTGATCAAATCTATTATCGGGCAGCTGTTCCGTGAAAACCTCTTTGACACCTAATTCATTGTTAGCCAAATGAATTGCTGACGCTAGCTCTTCTAACTCTTTTTGATCACGATTAAGATCACGTGAATTATTTCGAGAGGTGATACCTTCGCCCAGAATTAAGGTATAAATCTCGTGACCCTCTGTACACCAATTTGAGATACTTGCCCCTGCACCAAGAACTTCATCATCAGGGTGAGCAACGATAACTAATATTCTCTTACCCATAGTTTATAAAATTGCCTTTCTACCAATTCTTTAAAAAAATTAATGTGCTGAGCCAAATTCCTGTTTAAATGAACTTTTATATTAAACATTAGAATTAAGATTACATTCAATTATGAATATCGGTTTTTTTCCGATCAAAATTCTACATATAGCTGCCAGGAGAAGAGTTTGTATCGTTTCAACGATTATCTTTAAGACTTTTCATAATGTGACTAGCTACTCGCCTAGCTCCTTGACCATCTACAAGCTTAGCCGCTTTTTCCGAATATGATCGTCTTTCATTAGAAGGTTTTAGAATCAAAAGTGCTTTAACTAGTTCATCTTTAAAGTCCTTCTTTTCTTCACAATTTATAATCGGGACTATAACTCCTAAATCTGACCATCCAGCTATGTTATTTTTCTGATTCTCAGCTACCTGTACACCAACGGTAGGAACTCCCAAACGTGCTAGTTCTTGAAGCGTTTGTCCTCCTGCGGAAATTGCTAAATCAGAACGGAGCATAGTTCTCATAAGCATGCTAATGTCTGGCTGTACTATTATGTTGATATTCTCAATTGAGGTCGATATTTGGAAAGACTCTTTAAGTGAGCGACTATTCTTACCTTGAACTAAATTTACTGTTGCCTCGGGAAATAATTCAATTAAAATATTTAATGTGGTAGGGGCAAGATTTTTTAAGTCCGCGCCACCAAACATCACAAAGACTTCCTTTACATCTGATGAGATTCTTAATTTTTTTGAATCGATATCCCAAAAATTTCGTCTTAACGGTAAATACTTAATCCCTGCCAAAACCTTCGTATCTTTCTGGTATATTTCGGAGGGTACGCCAGGACATGCATTGAGTATCCAGCCATCACGTGGATACTCTATCCGGCTAAAATCATCGATAAAAAGCGCTGGTTTATTTTTGGTAATAGCTCGTATTTGATTTGTACTTACCCTGTAAGAATCTACGATGATCAGATCGCAAGTTGGGGGAATAATTAAGTTCCTCCATTGGCTTAATTTAAAGGAAAAATTTTCCATCAAACTACATACATCATCACTTGCATCCAAAATAAACTCAACTTGGCACGAAAGCTCCTGAAAAGCTTGTGCAATCGCTACGCATCGAGTCAGATGTCCGTAGCCCGCCTCCTTTCCACCCTCTGTTAAACAAATTACCTTCATGATCAAACTAAGGTATTTATGAGAGCTGAAATGACTCTCTGTTGATCTTCGCTTGTCATTGTCGGAAAAATTGGGATGCTGAAAGATTGTTCAAAGTAACGGTCCATCATTGCTAGAGGATGTTTTTCAAGATTTAGTTTTTGATAAAAAGGTTGATAAGGAATTGGTATATAATGCAGTTGGAGTCCTATGCCCAATTCGCGCATTTTTTTGAAAAAAGAGGTCCGATCAATTTTCAATTTAGAAAAATCTGCTTGTAAAACATATAAATGATAAACACTCCGTTCGGTGTAGCTATACAACGGCCGAAATGTTTCATAATTAGCAAATTCTTGATCATATTTGTGAGCAATTTCTTGCCGTGATGCTATAAACTTAGGTAGCTTTTTCAACTGGGAAATACCCAGGGCGCATTGGAAATCCGTTAAACGATAATTGTACCCTAGATAATGCATTTCATAAGCCCAGGGATGTGGGTCGCCATTCGCGTCACAGGACCAATCACTCGAAAATTCAGTCGAATCATGAGTAATTCCCCCGGACCTCAAACAGCGAATTTTAGCGGCAAGATCTGTATCATTCGTCAAAATCGCTCCACCTTCTCCAGTGGTAATATGTTTTACAGGATGAAAAGAAAGAATAGTAAAGTCAGCAATCTTACCATCACCAACTTCAGGTGCTCCTGGACTGTGACACCCATCCTCAAGTATTTTGATACCGTAGTTTGTCTTCAGTCTCTTTAATTTATCTCTACATAATGGTAATCCTGTGAAATTTACTCCAAACAAAGCCTCAATCTGAGAATCTTTACTTAGTAACTCTTCACATTTATCGAGATCCAAATTTCCACACGAATCAATATCAACAAAAACGGGTACGGCGCCCCGATATAAAATGCTATTAGACGTTGCTACAAACGAGTTGGGAGTTGTTAGTACTTTTTTCCCCGGTGATATCAAAGTTTGAGCCGCCAGATGCAACGCAGCCGTCCCTGAACTTACTACAATGGCCTCTTTGCAACCAAAATAGTTACAGAGCTCTTCTTCGAATTGTTTAACAATTGGCCCTGTAGTTAAATAAGCAGATTGCAAAACTCCATCGATAGCTGCCAAGTCATTCTGATCCAAGTTCTGGCGTCCATACGGAATGAATTTCATATATTCTCAATCAACTTCAGAAAGTCCTCTTTAGATAACCAGTCGATATTCTCATAACTGTTATACTCGAACCCCTCTTTTACTGGTTCCCCAATTTCTCCTAGGCGACTTTCCATATAATCAACATCAACATCAGTGTAGCGAATAGATGGCTTTATAACATAATACTCGGGATACTCTAAAACCCTATGACATACGTCTGCCGGACACATCACTTCGTGCAGTTTCTCACCAGGTCTTCTTCCAATCATCACGGGTTTACCATTAGGAGACATTGCACTGATGATATCTACCATCTTCATAGAGGGGATTTTAGGTATGAATGTCTCCCCACCATACATTCTATGAAAGCATTTGAGAACAAAATTTGCACCCTGTTCGAGTGTTATCCAGAATCTTGTCATGCGAGGGTCTGTAAGAGGTAAATTCAACCTACCCTCTTTGAGTTGCTTCTTGTAAACTGATACTACAGAACCACGAGAACCTAATACATTTCCGTATCTAACTACAGAGAATCTAGTTACTTGATGACCTACCACATTATTGGCAGCCACAAATAACTTATCGGACGCTAACTTGCTGGCTCCATATAGATTAACAGGGTGAGTTGCTTTGTCAGTAGATAAAGCCATAACATACTTTACCCCAGCATCAATAGCCTCCTCTATCACATTTGACGCCCCAAGAATGTTCGTCTTTACACATTCCATCGGATTATATTCAGCCACAGGCACATGTTTAAGTGCAGCAGCATGAATTACATAATCAATTCCATTCATTGCTCTTCTTAAACGCTTAGAATCTCTAACATCCCCAATGAAAAAGCGAAGCTTGAGACGATCAGAGGTGCAAAAACTTTCAGACATCTCTAATTGCTTTAACTCATCGCGGGAATAAATTACTATTCTATTAGGCTTAAAATTATTTAAAAGTAGTTCAGTTAGTGCTTTTCCGAAGCTACCGGTGCCACCTGTTATCAGAATGTCTTTGCCATCAAACATCAAATACCTTACCTTTTGATATTACCTTGAAATGCATAACTGTTTAATCTCCAAGAACTTATGAGGGATTATATTCTAGATGATACCCATTACCCTATCTTTATCGACTCTGAAACAAATTTCATTCAATTATGAGATTACCTATGTTGTATTTGTTCAGTGCATTTAATAGATTTTCCGATTCAATATATAACTAAAATTGAAAAATTTAGGAGCTCGTATAAATGAGTGAATATGAGACTATTTTACTTCGCCCGGCTAACCCTTCTGATGAACTTGTTTTGTATAATTGGGCCAATAGTGATCTAGTCAGAAGTGTTTCTCTGTCGAACTCAAAGTTTTCATGGGAATCTCATCAAAAATGGTTCAGAAACTATTTCGATAATCCTAAAAGTAAAATATTTATCGGTCTAAATTCCAGTGAAGAACCAATTGGACAAATAAGATTCGATAAAGTTGACGATTTTAATGCTGAAGTTCACGTGTACACTAAACCTGATCTAATTGGGCAAGGAATCGGAACTAAAATTATTCGTCTGGGTACTGAAAATTATTTAGAAGACACTGCTGTAATTTTTATTCATGCATTAATACTTGAATCAAATTTTGCATCTATTAGAGCCTTCCAGAAAGCAGGTTACCAATTCAAATCTGAAGTGTGGGTTCGAAAAAGAAAATTCCTAAAACTCACGAGAAGCAAGGCTCAAAAATGAACTTGAGTAAATTGGCTTTGGGTACCGCCACGTTCGGAATGAATTATGGAACATTCAATACTTCGGGACAAGTAAAGCTTAATCAAGTGCAGAAAATTATCGAGATCGCTTCATCAAAAAATATCGATACTATTGATACTGCTATATGTTACGGGGAAAGTGAAAAAGTTTTGGGCTCAGTGGGACTTTCTGACTGGAAAATCGTATCAAAGGTACCACCCAATCAAGATGTCACTCAAACTACCCGTAAATGGTTATATTCTCAGGTAGAAAAATCATTGAAGAGGTTGAAAGTGGCCAAACTGGATGGTTTACTGCTTCACGATCCATACCAATTAGGACAGTTTGAAGGCCCTGAGATATGGTCTTGTCTTAATGCTCTGAAGGACGAAGGGCTTGTTTCAAAAATAGGATATACAATTTATGAAAGTCGTGAACTCGAAGATTTATGGGAGAAGTTTAGACCTGACATCATTCAGGCACCATTAAACTTAATTGACCGTAGACTAATTGATTCGGGATGGTTGGATAAATTGCATTACGGCGGATGTGAGATTCATGTTAGATCTATTTTTTTACAAGGGCTTCTACTGTCAGAATTTAATGACATCCCACAGTTCTTTAAATCTTGGAATCCTCTGTGGCGTAGATATAGAGAATGGTACAAGTCTGAAGGTATAACCCCATTAGAAGCATGCCTTACTTTCGCTATGTCTTTCCCTCAAATTTCAAAAATCGTAATAGGTATAGATTCATTGATACAATTTGAAGAAATTTTAGACTGTAAAGTATCAAATATGAAAAATTTTCCTAGAGATATTTCAACCGACGATAAAAATTTGCTAAACCCATCGAAATGGAGAATCTCGTGAATGTTGTTGCAATAGTTCAGGCACGAATGGGATCTACAAGACTTCCCGGCAAAGTAATGAAAAAAATCGGAGCGTCGCCCTTAATCGAACTTATTATAAGACGCCTGAAGAAGTCGCAAACAATCACTTCAATTGTTGTCGCAACTAGTCTAGCTGAGACTGACCAAGCGATTGTAGACTTCGTCTCCTCAATAGGAATTAAGGTTGTGCGTGGCAGCGAACGCGACGTACTCAAACGTTACCTAAATGCCGCACTAGAATCCGAGGCAGATATTATTGTAAGAGTTACTGCAGACTGTCCATTGATTGATCCTGTGATTGTTGACGAAGTTGTGCGCACATTCTTTAGTCAAAAAGTTTCATACGCTAGTAATGTGAATCCTAGAACATTTCCCGATGGATTGGATGTCGAGGTTTTCTCTATAGATGCACTGATAGAAGCGGATCAAGAGGCAGTCACTAGTTACGATAGAGAACATGTTACACCTTATATAAGAAATCATGGTCAGTTTGCTAAAGCATCCATAGAATACCCTGAAGATTTGTCGCATTATCGCTGGACGGTTGATCAGATTATTGACTTTGAATTAGTTCAAGCTATTTTTGAGCAATTTGCACCCAATATTCATTTCAGCTGGCAGAAAGTATTAAATTTGAGTCGCACAATGCCAGAACTCTTTAATGTTAACCAACATTTAGTTCATAAGCATTCAGACATTTCAACTATTGAAGGACAAAAGCTTTGGGAAAAAGCTAAACAATACATTGCTGGCGGTAATATGCTATTGAGTAAAAAACCCGACATGTTCTTACCTGGAAAATGGCCTGCTTATTACAGTAGAGCCGAAGGCTGTCGAGTATGGGATCTAGATGGCAACGTTTTCAAAGATCTTTCGATCATGGGAATTGGAACTAACATTTTAGGATACTCCCACCCGAAAATTAATGAGGCAGTACTTAAAGCGATTCAAAATAGTAATTGTGCCACGCTTAACTGTCCGGAAGAAGTATATTTAGCCGAAAAAATGATTGAGATCCACCCGTGGGCAGATATGGTGAGATTTGCTCGAACAGGGGGTGAGGCCAACGCCATAGCCATAAGACTTGCACGAGCCGCATCTGGTAGAGATCAGGTGGCAGTTTGTGGTTATCACGGTTGGCATGATTGGTATCTTTCAGCTAATCATAGTTCCGGCGATCAGCTTAAAAATCACTTATTACCAGGACTTAATCCAAAAGGTGTACCGCAAGGCCTCGAAAATACGATTTTTTCATTTCAGTATAATGATTTTGCTGCTCTCAAAACCTTAATCGATCGTGAAAATATTGGAGTGATAAAAATGGAGGTGTGTCGAAATAAAAAGCCTGAAAATAATTTTCTAGAGAAAGTTAGGAAGCTTGCTACGGATGAAAATATTGTCCTTATTTTCGATGAGTGCACCTCCGGGTTTCGAGAGACTATGGGCGGATTACACCTTAAATATAATGTTTCTCCAGACATGGCCATATTTGGCAAAGCTCTGGGAAATGGTCATGCCATAACTGCTGTGATTGGAATTGATAGCATAATGCAAGAAGCTAATAATACTTTTATTAGTAGTACATTTTGGACTGAAAGAAGTGGCCCTGTGGCCGCATTAGCCACTTTGAAGGAGATGGAACGAATAAAGTCCTGGGAAATCATCACTAACATCGGAAACAAGATCAAACTGAATTGGCAGAAGCTTGCTGACAAACACATCCTTGAAATTGACCAATGGGGATTACCCTCATTAGCTGGCTTTACGTTTCTCAGTTCCAATCAAATGATTTATAAAACATACATTACACAACAACTTCTTCAAAAAGGTTATCTAGGAGCTAACAGTATTTATGCCTGTATTGCTCACGATGACACTGTTCTTGAAAATTATTTTCAAGAATTGGATCTATTGTTCGGAAAGATTAAACGTTGCGAAGATGGTATCGATAGTCCTGACGATTTACTAGAGGGTGAAGTCTGTGAAAGTGGTTTTGGCCGGTTGAACTAATGGTGCTGAAGGGCCGCAATTCTATTTGTAAAACACATCACCAGTCAGCATCTTCACCGTAGTTTTCCCGGTCATTATTTGTCTGAGGTTTGTATGCCGTGAACATTTGAACGAATCATTATTCGTTAAGAGCTTTGGATTCGTGCTCATTTCCAACTAGACTCTTTAGACGAGCTAAATAACGCTCAAGAGCATGCCAGTTGAACCAGTCGCCGCGATCATCTGTTAAAACCTGTCTGTTAGAACTTTCAGAATTTCCATCTAAATCGAAAACACGATCTTTGATCGATACTGACTTACTTTTAGCATCGACCCCTTTTAGACGTCTCCACTCTACAGATTCAAATAATTCTTTCATAGATTGTGGCCGATTTTGATCTCGTATTGTCATCCAGACTCTAGCAATAGTCGGTGGACTCAACACTGGTAAATTGTTTTGATCTACACCTTCGACCCATTTATCCCACAAGTCTAATGCCTCTTGCGGATCTTCTTCCATGATTGATTCTTCAGAGTTCACTAGAGTAAGAGATTGGGCAGAGTCTTTAATCTTTAAATACCACTTGTTTCCGAAATGACGATATCCCAAAAACCCAGGTGGTAGATGCGGGATCAAATCAGCGGTAATTACAACCCTTTGGAATGGAAACTCTTTATATTTAGTAGCTCCATTTTTGTTAGTGATGCGAGGTTGTCCGAAGGTGATGACATCCGTCTCCGGATGGCCAAAACCGTCAAGATACATTCCCAAAATGATAGCTATTGCACCACCCAAAGAGTGCCCGGTTATAGTTGTTCTATAAGTTGGATTTAAGTCAAAAACGGAATCCCAAAAGACTTCTCTAGTAGCTTCATAGAAACCTTTATGGACTCTGATATCAAGCCATGCATCTTTAATTTTCCAAAATTTGAAATCAACAATCCAATTGGTGAGGTTGGCTGAACCCCGAATGACAATAGTTTGGGTTTCATTCACATCATCACGTACAACAAAAAACTTGACCTTAGTTTTCTCAGTCTCATATATCGAGGCTTTTGGAAATTTGTCTAAGATTTCTTGATCGCTCTTACCGACAAGGACGCAATAATTAGCATACTCAATAAGGCGCATTAAGGTATCTTTATCCGTTATCGGATCCACACCGTCTTCCGCGTTGCTACCAGCCGGATAAGCCTTACGGATTCCAGAATGGTCTGGTATTTGGGCATAGAAAGATTGACCTAACAGAATAGGGCCTAGGAGACATAAAATAAATAAGGGATAAATTCGCATGTACTTACATACGCCACACGAATCCTCTTTGTTTCATTGGGATAAAATTTTACAAAAAAATCGGTTAAACTTTTTTTACGCATCCAAAATTACTCCCTGATGGAGAACACGAGACTGTCGCAATTTCTGGTTATCTCATCTTTTAAGTTCTAAGTTATTACTCGAGGTTATCTGATATGAACCTTTTTGAATTTACTGCCAATTAAAACAAATATAATTTTGGCAAAGATGAAAGCTAATTCGCATATATTCCAATTTATTCCAAAACTATTGATGAATCAGAAGTGGTATTGGATCGATCTGTTTCGTGATATACCGGTGTGCAAGTACGATCTAGGAATATATGCTGTGAGGATTTGACCGGTGAATTGAACTAGTTCTCTGGTGGAAATTTGCGAGCTAATTAGCATCTCACATGACTGAGCTTGTAGTAAAGTATGAAGCTGTATCTGCTATATCGATTAACTTTCAGCAGAGACTTCCGAACATTTGGAGCAAACACTTTGTGAGAGTGTATGGGGAATGTGAGCTCTTTTCAGATAATCCTCAAGACTGTACCACTTGTCGCCACGCTCAGGTATCTGAATAGCTTTACAGACGGAGCACATTCTAACGAGTAAATCTTTTTCGCGATTCACTGCGATCGGGCCCTCTGTATTATGAGGTACTTCATCCAATATTGTAGATGTGTAACAAATGCCGAGATCACCAGCTTTTAATTCCAACTTTGCCATACGGGCTACGTCTGGGCCGTCACAACGATACTCAAATTCGCACTTTTCACCATCCATAGCTTTCCGATGCAATTCCCGATACATGTCCCTGACAGTTTCGTTGGCAATGAAATCAAACAAATTTTTCCCAACCATATTATAGTCAGCCATGGATTGCGGATCGTCGACTCCGCCCTTATCAACAAACATCTGCCAGTCACCACCGATATCGAGAATAGTTCCCTCTTCATCGACCGTATAGAAAATTGTTTGATTTCCGATGTTCATTTTCGAATCCCCACGTTTAATTCTAACCTGATCTTAGTATCGCACGTCAAGTGAGGACATGTAGCTATAGATACCAATATGGACCGAGCGGTCTTAAATTTTTAAGGGAACCAAACTGTTGAGCAAACTAAAAATTATCTCAGAGCAAAACATTTCAATGCCTAGTAGATCGTCACCTACATATGCAAGGCTCTTTTCTCAACGTCTAAGG
>CEUK01027154.1_pt1 | contig 11994 bp, 9 predicted proteins | sample 356451 | NCBI WGS metagenome assembly CEUK01 (sample SAMEA2622843, study PRJEB7988) | marine metagenome | isolation source: saline water (ENVO:00002010), including
CGGTTCTCCATGAGGTAGCGCGTCGTGGCGTCGTCGAGGGTCCGTCCCAGCACCCCCGCCGTGGCGTGGTCGAGATGGGAGGAGAGGAACTCCAGGGAGGCACCGAGGGCCATGAACTCGCCGAGTGAATCCCATCGGAGGTGGTTCTCCTGTTCGAACTGCTGGACCAGCTTGGGAGCGGATCCTCCCGCTCCGGTCTCGAAGAGGCCACCCCCCGCCATCAGAGGAACGATGGAGAGCATCTTGGCGCTGGTACCGACCTCGAGAATGGGAAACAGGTCGGTGAGGTAGTCGCGGAGCACGTTGCCGGTCACCGAGATGGTGTCCTGTCCCGCCTTCATCCGCTGACACGAGAACAGGGTGGCCTCGACCGGAGACATGATGTGGAACTCCAGCCCATCGGTCTCCAGGCCGGCCAGAGTCTCCTCGACCTTCGGAATCAGCTGGGCGTCGTGGGGGCGATCGGCGTCCAACCAGAAGACGGCCGGTGCACCGGTCGCCCGGGCCCGCTCCACCGCCAGTCCGACCCAGTTGCGAATCGGAGCGTCCTTCACCTGGCAGGCACGCCAGATGTCGCCGGCCTCCACTGCGTGCTCGGTCAGGACGGTGCCGTCGGCATCCACGATGCGCACCGCACCGGCGGAGTTCATCTCGAAGGTCTTGTCGTGCGACCCGTACTCCTCCGCCTTCTGAGCCATCAGTCCCACATTGGGAACGCTGCCCATGGTGGTGGGATCGAAGGCTCCATTGGCCTTGCAGAAATCGATGGTGGCCTGGTAGACGCCGGAATAGCTGCTGTCGGGAATGACCGCGGTGGTCTCCTCCGTGTTGCCCTCGGCATTCCACATGCAACCGGACTGCCGGATCATCGCCGGCATGGACGCATCGATGATGACGTCGCTGGGAACGTGAAGATTGGTGATGCCACGATCGGAATCGACCATGGCGATGGACGGCCCGCGGTCGTAGACGGCCTGGATGTCCGCCTCGATCGCCTCGCGGTCGGAATCGGGAAGTCCGGCGATCTTGTCAACGAGATCGCCGAACCCGTTGTTCACATCGACTCCCAGCGATTCGAAGGTCGCACCGTGCCGGGCGAAGAGGTCGCGGAAGAAGACCCGGACGGCGTGCCCGAAGATGATCGGGTCGGAGACCTTCATCATGGTGGCCTTCATGTGCAACGAGAAGAGCACGCCGTCGATCCTGGCCTGTTCCACCTCCCGGGCGAGGAAGTCCACGAGCGCCGAACGGCTCATGTAGGTTGCGTCGAGCACCTCGCCGGCCTGCAGCGCAATGCCGTTCTTGAGGACGCTGACCGACCCGTCGGCCGCCACATGTTCGATGCGGGCCACGGTCGGGGCGCCGATGGTGACCGACTGCTCGTTGTGCCGGAAATCGCCCGCCTCCATGGTGGCGACCCGGGTGCGAATGTCCGACTTCCACTCTCCCATGGAGTGGGGATGCGCGCGGGCGTACTCCTTGACGGCCTTGGGAGCCCGCCGATCGGAGTTGCCCTGACGCAGCACTGGATTCACTGCACTGCCCTTGACCGAGTCGTACCGGGACTTGATCTCGCGTTCCGCATCGTCGGACGGCTCCTCCGGATAGTCGGGCAGACCGTACCCACGGGCCTGCAGTTCCGCGATGGCCGCCTTGAGCTGGGGAATCGATGCGCTGATGTTCGGAAGCTTGATGATGTTGGTGGAGGGATCGGACGTCAGTTCACCGAGCTGCGCAAGGGCATCGGAAACCCGCTGCGACTCGTCCAGCCGATCCGAGAAGACAGCCAGGATGCGGGCCGCCAGCGAGATATCGCTCAGATCGATCTGCAGATCGGTGCCCGCCGTGAAGGCGCGCACGATCGGCAGGAAGGAATAGGTCGCCAGAGCCGGCGCCTCGTCGGTGTGAGTCCAGATGATGGTGGGCGAAGCAGACATCTCGGAGGCCTCCCAGGGGATCGCAGAACAACTCGAGCCGAGGATTCTAGTCGATCTACGCCCCCGGCCCACGGGAGGACCCCGCGGATCACGACGAGCCGTCGGGATGGTGCGGCTGACGACGAAGCCAGTGCTCCACCCAGAGGGGGGCGAAGGGAATCAGCGAGGCCAGAAAGATCAGCAGCGGCGGCTTGAGCCTCCAGCGGGCCACCAGAACGGCATTGACCAGGGCCACGCAGAAGAGGAGGAAGAGGACTCCGTGGACCATTCCGACCACGGTGACAGCGCTGGGCATGCCCCAGATGTACTTCATGGGCATGGCGATCAGCAGCAGGACGATGAAGGAGATGCCCTCGACGATGCTGATGACGCGAAGCCGGCCGATCGACGAATTGAGCATCCCGTTCTCCGGAACTGGAATCAGATCGTGGACGCGAGCTCACTGATGCTCTTGAGCGATGCATGAAGGGACATGCCGGGAACATGATCAAGGGCCAACTGACCGACGTCACGCCCTCCAACGGCCAGCAGAATGCCGCAGTCGTGACAGTCCTTGGCAAATCGGTTGATGTGATCGGTCTGGGACCGGATGTCGTCGACGGAACTGACGGAGATCCAGGCCAGATCGGGACGCTGCTCCGGCTTCAGCGAGGTGGTGGCGCATCGCAGCACTTCAATGGGAGTGTTGGGACCGATGTTGGCCGCATGCCCCCCCTGCTCCTCGAGGACCAGTGCAACCAGCATGGAAGGCAGGATGTAGGGATCCTTCGAGAACGAGGCGCCGGTCGCCGTGAAACGCGGACGGTCCAGGCTCACGGACTGTGAGAACTGCTGGATCACCTGAATGCAGGACTGGGTTGCACGGTGTTCGGAAAGGATCAGTTCGGGGGTATGCACACCGTCGCCGATGACTCCCAGTGCGAACTTGATGTAGGAGTCGCCGATCTCCGCCACCGAGACCCCGGAGATGAAGAGCGACATCAGCATGTTCTGAGCCGCAACGAACTCACCGCTCTCGAGGAGTTTCAGAAAGTCCGTGGCGGTCGCAGTCTGCGCGGACTGGGTGTCCAGGCCTGCAGGCAGCCCGATCGATGCGGGATCGAGTACCGCGATGGATCGATCACGGATGAAGTTGATCGCCGCCTTCAGGGTGATCCTGCGGTGCCCCCCTCCGGTGCGGGTGACCTGAAGAAGCCCCTGGTCCGCCCATCGCTTGAGCGAGGACTCGCTGGTTCCAATGGCCTTTGCAAGGTCACGTGGGGAAATGGTCTTGTTGAGAGCTATGCCGTTCACGCTGGAATCATAATCGGCCATTTCGGTGCCCGTAGGGGCAATTTGGATGTTTTGAACGATTTGTCCGGTAAAACCCCTTGACGATCCAGAAACAAACCCTACATTTTGACCGTTATGACCGATTTGGTCGATTTGAACGTTTAGACAAAAGGACACCCCCATGATTTCTACCACGATCCTCACCATCGCCATGAGCGTCGGCCAGTGCGAAGCCTCCCAGGCCATGGCCGTGAAGGCAATGGCCATCAACAGCAAGCCGACCATCGCACAAGCCGCCTCCTCCTCCGACCAGTTCAGCACATTGGTCACCGCCCTCAAGGCGGCCGACCTGGTGGACACCCTCAACGGCGAAGGCAACTTCACCGTGTTCGCCCCCACGAACGACGCCTTCGCAGCACTGCCGGATGGCACCATTCCCAGCCTGCTGTTGGAGAAGAACAAGGGTCAGCTGACCGAGATCCTCACCTACCACGTCCTGCCGACGCGACTCGACGCCAAGCACGTCGTCACCAGCAACGGATCCAAGTCCATCAACGGCCAGTGGATCGACTTCAAGTCGAATGATGATGGCGTCTTCATCGACGGTGCCAAGGTCCTCATGACCGACATCGAGTGCAGCAACGGCACCATCCATGTCATCGATGCAGTCATCCTGCCGACGACCAAGAACATCATCAGCACTGCCAAGGAGGCCAAGGCCTTCTCGACGCTGTTGGCCGCCGCAGAAGCTGCGGGACTGGCCGACGAGCTCGGCACCAACGGCCCATACACGGTGTTCGCCCCGACTGACGAGGCATTCGCCCAGCTCGGCAGCGACACCATCAACGAGCTCCTGAAGCCCGAGAACAAGAGCAAGCTGGCACGGATCCTCGGACACCACGTGGTCTCCGGCCGTGTGTACTCGCCCGACGCACTTGCTAGCGGCGAGGCCATGACCCTGGTCGGCACCCCCCTCAAGATCGCCGTGGTCGACGACAAGGCGCGCGTCGAAAACGCGAACATCCTGCTCACGGACATCGATGCATCCAATGGCGTGATTCACGTCATCGACAGCGTCATGATTCCCGCCGAGAAGCAGGCCCGAGTTGACTGAGCCCCTCCCCGCCCGGGGTGGCGCCTCGTACAGGCGCCACTCCGGGTGTTCCCTTACCACACCCCCCACAAGAAGGACCGATTGTCATGAAATCCTCCCTCCCCCTAATCGCCTCGATGCTCACGATCACCGGCTCGGCGGTCGCAGGCAATGTGCGTGTCGCGCACCTGAGCCCCGACGCCCCTGCCGTTGACGTGCGCGTCAATGGCGCCGTCGCATTCCAGAACCTCTCCTTCAACGAGGTCAGCGACTACGCCGATCTGCCCGCCGGCGACTACCAGATCCAGGTGGTCCCCACCGGTGCGACCGAGCCCGTCGTCATCGATACCGTCCTGAGCGTCCCCGCCAAGGGAGACTTCACCGCAGCGGCCCTGAACCCGCTGGCGGAGATCGGACTGGGCCTCTTCGAGGACGACAACCGCCGCGTCCCGGGCTCGACCCGAGTCCGCTTCGTCCATGCCTCCCCCGGTACACCCGCCGTCGACATCGCCCTCGCCGGCGGTCCCGTACTCTTCGCGAACGTGGGCTTCGGTGAATCCGGCGGCTACATCGAGGTGCCGGCCGGAAGCTACGACCTGGAAGCACGTGTCGCGGGCACGGACATCGTCGCCCTCTCCCTTCCGGGCACGGAACTGACCGGAGGCACCGGCGTCACGGTCTGGGCATCCGGCCTCCTGAAGGGCGAGCCGGCCCTCGGTGTCGCACTTTCCGTCGACGTCGCCCCGTTCGCCAAGGTCAGAATCCTGCACGCCAGCCCCGATGCCCCCATGGTGGACTGCATCGTCAACGGCTCCCGTGCCATCACCGAGCTCTCCTTCCTCGAGGACACCGGCTACGTCGCTCTGGACACCGGATCCACGAACGTGAAGGTCGTGCCTTCGGGCGCCACCGACCCGGTCGTCATCAACGCCACCCTCGACCTTGAAGCCGCGGACTACTCGGTCCTGGCCGTGGGTGAACTCGCCAACATCCGGGCCCTCCCCCTGGGCGACGACAACTCCCTCACGGACGACGCACGCATCCGCTTCGTCCACGCCTCTCCGGATGCTCCGGCCGTCGACATCGCCCTCGCCAACGGAGGCCCGGTCCTCTTCGCGAACGTGTCCTTCGGCGAATCCGGCGGCTACATCGAGGTTCCCGGCGGCGTCTACGATCTCGAAGCCCGGGTCGCCGGCACCGACACCGTGGCCTTGTCTGTACCCGGTGTCAACGTCACCGGCAACCGTGTGTTCACCATCGTCGCAACCGGATTCCTGTCCGGTTCGCCCAGCCTCGGCGCCCTCCCGCTCCTGGATGCCGAAGCCTGCCGCACCGACGTCAACGGCGACGCACGCACAAACGTGGACGACCTGCTCGGTGTTCTCACCAACTGGTCGTCCAGCGACCCTTGGGGTGACATCAATGGTTCCGGCACCGTCGAGGTGATGGATCTCATGGCTGTCATCCAGTCGTTCGGGGTATGCAAGTCGGACCTGTAAGGCGTTTCGCCCGAAGGAATGACTTGCATCGTGGTACCCGGTGGGGGCTGACAACCTCCTCAATGGAAGCCCCCATCGGGAACACATCGCTGATCCTCTTCAAGGAAAGGAAACAACCATGAAGCTCATCGACGTCATCGCAGCCGTCCTCCTCGTGATCGGAGGTCTCAACTGGGGCCTCTGGGGACTCTTCGAGATCGACTTCGTCGCCTCCATCTTCGGCAGCAACGCAGCCGTGGGTGCTCGATTCATCTACATCCTGGTGGGCGCCGCCGCCATCTACCAGGCTGCCAACCTCAAGGGCATCCAGGCACGCTGGAACGTGTCGATGGCCTGATCCAACCCCTCCTCCTCTGATTTCCCCGGTGATGCGGGAGTCGACTGGTGGCGACTCCCGCTCCCGGGGACACGGGGCGAGCCATGCAAGCCACCTCCACATCCAAACCCGATCGCAAACGGATCGCGCTGACCGGCGCAACCGGCTACGTCGGTGGGCGACTCGCCCAGCGACTGCTCGGCTCCGGACACGATCTGCATTGTCTGGTCCGCTCGAAGCAGAAGCTCGAGGCACGCTCGTGGTCACAGCACGAGCGTGTTTCGATTGGCACCATGGACATGCTGGACGTCGACCGCATGACCGAGGAAATGACTGGATGCAAGGTGGCCTACTACCTGATCCACTCCATGCAGTCGACCCGGGACTACGCCGAGCACGACCGCAAACTCGCCACCAACTTCGCCCGGGCGGCCCATCGGGCGGGTGTCGAACGGATCATCTATCTAGGGGGATTGGGCGAGATGGAGGAGGACCTCAGTCCCCACCTGCAGTCCAGACGCGAAGTCGAACGGTGCCTTGGAAGCACTCCGGTGCCGGTGACGACATTCCGGGCCGCCATGATCATCGGATCCGGATCGGCCTCGTTCGAGATCCTGCGGTACCTCGTGGAGCGACTGCCAGTGATGGTGACCCCGAAGTGGGTCAAGACGGAGTCCCAGCCCATCTCCATTCTGGACGTCCTCTACTACCTCGAGGCCTGCCTGGACTGTCCGGAGTCGATCGGACGAACCATCGACATCGGCGGCTCGCGGGTGGTGACTTACCGGGAACTCATGCGAGACATGGCCAAGGAGCTCGGACTCCGACCCCGATTGGTGATTCCCGTTCCGGTGCTCACCCCCCGTCTGAGCTCGTACTGGATCCATTTCGTGACCCCGGTCAGCGCGAGAATCGCCCAGCCGCTTGCCCAGGGCCTGTGCAACCGCGTCGTCTGTCGCAACGACGACGCCTCGCGACTCTTCGAACATCGCCCACTCAGCCCCCGCGACGCGATCAAGCGTGCGCTCCAGCGTGAAGTGAGCAACGAGGTCATGACGTCCTGGATGGATGCCGGACGCGTGCCTGGCGATCCCGACTGGTCCGGAGGCAAGGTCTTCATCGATCGTCGGGAGGTGACCGTGGATGCGACCCCGGAATGCGTCTACGAAGCCGTCCGCATCATCGGCGGAGGACACGGCTACTACGCCGCCGACTGGCTCTGGCGGGTTCGGGGTTTCATGGACAAGGCGATCGGCGGCCCCGGACTTCGACGTGGCCGCCGGGATCGCAAGGAACTCGCTTTTGGTGATGCCTTGGACTTCTGGCGGGTCCTGCACGCCGACCCCGGAAGCCGACTGGCTCTGTACGCCGAGATGAAACTTCCCGGAACCGCTACCCTCGAGTTCGACATCATCAAGGGGGAAGCACCTGGATCACCCACCACCATCGTGCAGGTGGCCAGGTTCCGGCCGCGTGGGCTGCTCGGACTCGCCTATTGGTACTCGATCAAGCCGCTGCACGGGATCGTCTTCAACGGCATGCTCGACGGCATCCGCCGTGAAGCCCTCCAACGAGCCTCGGACCAGTCACGCACGGGAGCGATTGAACATGCCTGATCTGATGTGGTTCCGAAACGATCTGCGAACGATCGACAACCCCGCCCTCTCGGCTGCGGCCACCGGAGGGGTGATCGGGATCTTCGTCTGTACCCCCGGGACCTGGCGACGCCACGACTGGGGTCCGCCACGGGTCACGCTGCTCCTTGAATCCCTCCGTGTCCTTCGCAGCGAACTCGAGCAACTGAACATTCCCCTGCTGATCCGCATCGCGGACACCGACATGGAATCGGTCGACATCGTCACCGACGTGGCGGCTGCGAACGGTTGTGCGACGGTTCATGCGAACCGGGAGTTCGGGGTCGACGAGGCCCGACGGGACGAACTGGCGGGCTCGTGGCTGTCCGAGCGGAACATCGGCTTCGCACTGCATCACGATCAGGTCGTGTTCGAACCGGACGACATCCTCACGAAGGGCGGAACCAGCTTCAAGGTCTTCACCCCCTTCCGGAACACCTGGAACGGCATGCTCATCGATCGGGGACTGCCTGAGCACGCACCACTGACGCCCTGCGAGTCCGTCTCCCCCACATCGGATCCCATTCCGGGGTCGGTCCCCGGGTTCACTCCTTGGCCCGGCATCACCTTGTGGCCCGCCGGACAGAATGCGGCCATGGAACGCCTCCAGCGTTTCCTCGACGGCCCGGTCGACCGATACCACAACACCCGGAACAGTCCCGACATCGAGGGGACCAGCAGCCTCTCCCCCTGGCTGGCCACGGGCACCCTTTCGCCGGTGACCTGCCTCCGTCCCCTGGTCGAGCGATTCGGTCCGGACCCCGCCCTCTGGCCCGCGGGCCCCGCGACGTGGCAATCCGAACTCGTGTGGCGGGACTTCTACCGCTACGTCATGCACCACAATCCCAAGGTGAGCATGCGACGGCCGATGCAGGAATGGACCGTCGATCTTCCGTGGCGGCAGGACGATGACGGATTCGAAGCCTGGTGCAACGGGCGGACCGGCATCGAGATCGTGGACGCCGGCATGCGGCAGATGCTCGAAACCGGATGGATGCACAACCGGGTGCGAATGATCACGGCGATGTTCCTGACCAAGAACCTGCTCATCGACTGGCGTCGTGGCGAACGGTTCTTCGCCCGGCATCTCGTCGACTACGACTTCGCAAGCAACAACGGCGGTTGGCAGTGGTCGGCGTCGACGGGTACGGATGCGGCCCCCTACTTCCGCATCTTCAATCCCAATCGGCAGGCCGAACTCTTCGACCCCGACGGAGCCTACCGTCGCCGCTGGAATCCCGATCACCATCCCCTGAAGACACTTCCCATCGTTGATCTGGGGTCCTCCCGACGCCGGGCGATCGAGATCTTCAAGGTCGCCCGCACCGCGGGCTGCTGATCCGGTCCGGATCAGCTCAGCTGCCCCAGTACTCGAACAGCTTGAGGAGGTCGCCGATGTCGACCTTGCCGTCCCGGTCGAGATCGCCGGGCTTGGGCTTGTCGCAGGCTGCGTCCGCACACAACGTACCGGCACCGTGCCAGTCGCCTTCGTGCTGACCGCACTCCCACTCGGTCATCAGCAGGCAGTAAGAGCCGAAGCAGCAGGCACCGGGCTCGAAGGTGCACTGGACCTTCTCGCAGTGGACGTTCGCTCCGTGCCAGGTGCCGGCGGCCTCCGTGCAGGCCGCCTGCGTCAGCTGGACGCACAACTCCTCGAGGCAGCAGGCACCGACGCCGCAGGTGTCCACCACCGAGGTGTTCGAGAGATGGAAGTTTCCCGTCGCCGGATCGGGCAGGTTGCCGCACAGCAGGCTGTCGTAGAGTTCGACGTCTCCCAGTCCGGTGTTGCCGATCCCGCCCGCCTCGTGGACCGTGACGTTGTCCGTGATCTCGCACCCCTTGAACCGGACCCGGCTGCTGAGATTGAAGAGGTCGACAGCGACCCCACCGGCGGTGGCTCCGGAACGGTTTCCGGTGACCATGCAGTCCGTGAACTTCTGCGTCACGTGATCGTCGGGCTGGAGAGCGACCCCGCCCCCCCGGATGCCGGCCCAGTTGTCGGAGATCAGCGTGTCAACCACCTGCAGAGAGACTGAACCGGCCCGAATCGCACCACCGGTCGTGTTCGCGCGGTTTCCGAGGAAACGGCACGTGTCGACCACGGCTGTTTCCTGCCGCTGCCCGATCCAGATGGCACCTCCCTGGGTGGCGGCCACGTTGTCGATGAAGTCCGTGCGGCGAACCACCAGCTTCGTCTCGAACGAACCACGGGAGTGGATGGCCCCCCCCTCGTCGCTCCGATTGCCCTCGAGGACACTGTCGACCACGGTGACGGTTCCGACCGCATGCAGAATCCTGATTCCACCTTCGCCCATCCCGGCGATCGTTCCGTCGGAAAAGGTGACGTTGGACTGCCCCTTGACGTCGATCCCGTGTCCCGGAGCATTCTCCAGCGTGCATCCTTCGAACACCGCATCCGAATCCACGACGTCGACGAGCGTGAACCCCTCCGTTCGGACGACAAGGTTGCGGAAGGTGATCGAGGCTCCGTTTCCGATTTCAATCGCGGCCGCATCCCATGCCCCGCCCTGAACGACGACGCTGCCGTCCGGAGCCCAGTCGATTGCCTCGACCGTCACTACGTTCGCTACACGGCCATCGACACCGAATGACTCGTAGACACCCGGCACTACGGCGATGGTGCTCCCTTCCGGAGCCCAACGCAGAGCGGTCTGGATGGAGAGGTAGTCACCGTTGCCGGCGGGATCCACGATGAAGGTGTCCGCGACGGCGGGCGTCGCCAGACAAATGCCGAGGACGGCGAGCATGGGTCGATTGGGCATTGGTTGATCTCCTGCGAGAGATGGGGAAGAGCGAGCGAGACCGATCCGGCTTCACTCGCAACCAATGCGACGGTGAAACCGGTTTCTCTCACCACAGAGGGGATTTTTCGTGAAACCTCCCTCCCGGCCCTGAAATCAGCCTGAAATCCGCAAGTCCTTTCCAGCCGGATGCTTGTTGCCGTGAGCAGACAGGCTCGATACCATCTCCGGTTCTTCAGCCCGAGCCGACTGAGGCGGCTGGAGATTTTTTTGAACCGCGGCCGCTTGGCCGCAACTGACCCGATTGAAGGATTCCTGCCTTGAAACTCTACGTTGGCAACCTCAGCTACTCCACGAACGAAGAAACCCTCCGCGCTCATTTCGAAGCCCACGGCAGCGTCGCCGACGTGGCTGTGATCAGCGACCGTGACACCGGCCGCCCCCGCGGATTCGGTTTCGTCACCATGAACAACGATGATGAAGCTCGCGCCGCCATGGAAGAGCTCAACGGCAAGGATCTCGAAGGCCGTGCCCTGAACGTCAATGAGGCTCGCGAACGCACCCGCGGCTGATTCGCCTCGTCCAAGACAACCAGCAGGCACCGTTCGCGGTGCCTGCTGTTTTTTATCCCGGCATGAACTGCTCGAGCAGGACGCCTCGTGCGACACCACCCTCGTGCACGACTATCCGATGCAGTCCCAGGGACTGCATGACCTGATCCACCAGCGTCACCCCGGCGACGATGATGCCCGCCCGCGAGGATTCGATGCCCCGGATCGCGGCGCGGCCTTCGCAGTCAAGACCCGCCAGTCGACGCAACAGTCCGAAGACCATCGAACGTTCGAGAACAAATCCCTCGACCGATTCGTCCACGCCCCCGAAGACCCTCGCCAGCGTCGTGAAGCTGCCTCCCACACCGACACCCGTGTCGACGGGAGGCACCGAATCGGGCAGCAGACCTTCCAGTTCGCGGTGGACGGCACGCTGCATCGCTTCGAGCGTGGACGACTCGATGACCCCCGACGAGTCGAACCTCGACGAGAGATTCACCGCTCCCACCGGCATGGAAGCGACATGTTCCACGTCGCCGTTCCCCTCGATGACCAACTCACTGCTGCCCCCTCCGATGTCGACGATCGCCACGGTCGAGCCCTCGATGCCCGCACCGCGTACGCTTCGAAGGGCCGCCAGGGCCTCCGCCTCCGGCGTCAGCAGTTCCAACTCGATTCCGGTGGCCTCATGAACCTTGGCGATGAACGCATCACCGTCCGAAGCCTGACGCACTGCTGCGGTGGCCACGATGCTGAGCGACGCGACATCGTGCTGCATGGCCTGGCCCTTGAAGGCGACGACGGCCTCGATGGCCCGATCGACCGCCTGTGGATCCAGACGGCCGTCGATGCCGGGACTCCCGAGTCTGGTCAGGACCCGGTCCCGATGCAGGGAAACGAGCCGCCCCCCCGTCCACCGGGCGATCTCGA
>CEUK01011699.1_pt1 | contig 11983 bp, 6 predicted proteins | sample 356451 | NCBI WGS metagenome assembly CEUK01 (sample SAMEA2622843, study PRJEB7988) | marine metagenome | isolation source: saline water (ENVO:00002010), including
CTGGATTAGAGGATAATAGCCACATTATTGGGCTAGACTTGGGACCATTCGTAAATTGATTCCAGACACCATTGTTCAATCCTCTCAATGAAGGTAAGTTAAGCTGAGATTCTTCACTATCTAAGTAAATTCGAAGTTCTGGATTTAATTTTTTTATCTCCTCAAATATCCTTAAAAATCGATCCTCGTCATTTTTGAAATCGTATAACTGAGGGTTCCAGTTAGGCCATCTAATGCTTGGGACTTGTCTCTTTAGCCATTCCATCTGACGAGGGTGCATAAGCCTGTGTAAAGCAACTGCGGCTAACTGAGATTGATGAAGTTGTACTGATAAAATATTATCTTTAGCTATAAACAAGCTTGGAACTGCTTGTCTACTAAGTTGAATAGCTTGGTCAATACGACTTTTCTCAAATTGACTGTATTGCAGATATCTATGTGGTGAGACCGTAAAAATTAAAATCCAGACTGCAAGCAAAAGAGTTTTCTGAAGATTAGCTGACAGCTTATCGAAAACTTGGGTTATCCATCCTAAAATTAGAAAACCTGGTAATGCTAAATAGGTCCACAAATCATTAACGGAGTAGAAGGGTAGTAGTACACTTTGAGAAGCGCAGACAACAAGCAAAAAGTAGCATTTTTGTTTACCAATTCCCAACAAAAATATGATTGCTACAATTAGCCCAAACACGGGTGAAATTGAGATAGTAAATGACTCTAATAAGAGTATTAGTTGCTCATAACTGGGAAAGGTAATGTAAAATTCAGCATAGTTTTTTGCGCTTATAAACTCCATTAAGTTGGAAAAGCTATCTAGCGCATACCATTGATTTCTTAAATTAGTTTGTGTTCCAAACCAATATAGATAAGCACCGTTGTAAATCACTGGTAACAAGCAATAGGGTATTGAGTGTAAATGCTTTAATCCCTCATTACGAGTTTTGTATATCACTAAGATTAAACATAGAAATAAGCTGGAACTATGATGAACCACTAGAAGTCCCATTACAAAATAAAAAAGACCTGATTTGTTGGATCTATCACATAAAAATATAGCGGAGCAGCCTAAAAAAACTTGCAGAGCATAAACCTCTAAATGGGTTGCAGCATAAACAAATGGCCTAAATAAAAGTAGGGAAGCAACAATGAACCAGCAGGCAAGAGGTGACCATCTAAATTTTTCTTTGAGCAACTGAAGGGCAATTGTTAGGAGTATAATCTGAATAATTAATAGGAGTATCAGTTGAGTTTGTGAGCCAAAGGGAATCAAACTAAGCAAGGCTCTATTCAAAGTTAAATAAATAGAATATCCAGGAGGGTATGCAATGCCTCCCTGTTGGAGTGTAAGCCACAATTCAATTGAGTCAGGATCCTTTAGAGCAAAGTCACACTGAATGATTAGGCCAACTAATAAAGCTAACGAGGGGAGAAATTTAAGTAGATGCTTCAGCATAGAGGATTTAATTTACCAAATTTCTCATTCAGAGGTATCTAAATTTATAAAAATAAGCCCCCACTCAATAATAGAGTAGAGGCTGTATCTGAAGTTCACTTATTTGTGATTATAAATTTAGAATAGTTGGATAACCTGCTATACCGGTTTGAGTTTCCAATACTAAGTGCAGGGTAGTCATTCTATCTGTAAGTTTTTTACCTTTGATAGTTAAAAACCTAGTTTTACTATCCACCTGAAAACTGTCTTCTTCCAACTGAACACCTTCTGCATAAACTTTCAAATTTGCCTGGCCAATTCGTCCCATGCTGCGGATGTTAATTTTTAGGCTAAAATTGCTACCCGATACGGTTCTAGACACCTCGCGAACACCAACGATAGATTTGCCGCGAACACGACTTGGCAAATTACGTAATTTTCGCATTAATTTCTTTTCTCGTCCTTTAATTTCGGTGGCAAGCTTTCGAACTTCTGCTTGGTTATTGAGGAGTAATTGAACCTCCAGCTCACTACGTAACAAACTATTTTCTCCCATTTCTAAAATAGTTTCATCAGAGTCTTCTTGCGTAGCCAAAATTGCCATTTCTTGATCTGTCAAGATCGCCTCATAACTCTCTTCACTACGCATATACTTTTCGAGTACTTGCAAGTGATCTTGATTATTTAGACTAATTGCCCCTTCGAATGTAGCCAACTGATCTACAAAGCTTTGGTGGGCTCTCTCAGTACGCTCCTGAAGAATCACAATATTATGAACTTGATTAATACCACTCATCGTCTCACGGGAGATAGCAGACTCCTCGTACGGAGTGAAAGCGGCATTGATGCCTGCAGGTACTTTACCAGGGATACCATACAGAGTTCTTGTTGAGTTGTAGATACTGTGACCGAGTAGTCCGGTTCCAGTAGCTGTGCTAAGAATTGCTACAACCTTAGAAATGTTTGTTGGGTCAATTACTGACGTTAAACCTGCTAATTGAGTAACCCACTTTGCAATTTGAACATATTGGCGTTTTTTGAGAGTCTGAGCATGCACCGTGTTTATTTCCGTTAGGATTGGAGCGAGGACTTCTCGAACAGCATCCTGTGCCACGTCTATATCATAGCTAGTTTCCATCTCCTTAGCACGATCGGCAAGATAAGTGACATTCTTTTGTCCCACATCAACTAGACCGACCCGAGGAAAACTCATCATGGCGTACTTTCCCGCAGTTTTGACTGCGAAGAGTTTAAGGGCATCCTCATGATCATATTCCACATTAATATCTTTGACATTTGCGTAAATTCCTGTGATCACCGAGGTGGCAATAGGTACTATCGTATTGTATGGAGGACGAAGTTTTACGCTTATAAGTGATACAACTTTGTTGAGTATTTGAATGATTTTAGCTTGAATTTTCTTGAGAACTTTTTCGCCCAATCGGCCAATGATGCCACCTTTGGAAATAATAGGCTTTAGTAACGAAGAGGCGGTTTCTCTAGCCGAAAAGAAGAATCTCACTAAATCAAGGATACAAACGGCGGTATCCTCTGCCATAACAAGTCCTTCATTGTAAGTGCTTAAGATCACCGTTTGTGCTAGTGCCATTCGGCGCAATGGCTCTTTGAATTTATCATCGCCTCGCTGTTGCCAATCATCCAAGATGTTTTCAAGCTGAGAGACGTCATAGTCTTTAAATGCTAATCCATCAGGCAGTGGTAGATGAGGAAAACCTCGGGCAATTTCTAATAGTTTCCAGATTTTAAGAATCTGGCCTTCAATTATTTTGGGATCGATTTGAAGGTGAGAAAGGTTATGAGTTTGTTCGCGGGCCTTACTCACTAGATAATCGATATTATCGTGGGCGTCGTCCTTGTCGTCAGCCTGTATAGTTTCAGCTCCAAGCCCGACCGAAAACTCCTCCATCAACTCAGGATTACTCACTGAGTTAAAGAGTCTGAATTGATAATTTCGTAAGAATTGTCGAAACTCGGGAGCGATCTCCATTCGGGTATCTTCCTCCAGGTTCAAGAACTCTTTCTGCAATGTGTCTAGCAATCCCGGGTATTGCATTAATTTCTTCATAAATAATTTTTCGTTGCTTGCCCATTCATCAAGTAAACTTAAGCTTGCAGATTTGGACGTTTTGAATTCAACAGTGTATTTAAGCTCCCCACCCAAAGTGGATGTGGGTATTAACGTAAACTCCTCTACACCGGCTAAATCTTCAGTCCAGCTAGCGTCATTTTTGCTATCCAGTGCTACATCGCTAACTACTTTTTTACCATCAGAGAAACGTAAGAACTTTTTAAGTAGGAAACGCTTATCTTTTCCAACCCAGCCTTTGTTTTGTCCATTGAAGTTGACAGTGACACTGCTAACCGTTGACTTGGCAAGTGTTTGAAAGGAATAAACAGGAATCATACCTTTCAACTCTGCAATTTCAGACTTTAACGTATAGTTTACCTTTGTTACGCGAACGCCAGCACCTCTGAATGGACCAACCTCTACGAAATGTCTTCCGTTTTCATCAGTGGTAGTTGGCATCTTTACATATTGACCTTCGATAACGGCTTGGTTGGGAATATATGCTTGAGGCGGAAGTTGACCATCGTTGATGTTCCAACTTACCATTCCGGGAAATTCGGCGAAAATCTTTATTTTATCTACTAAAGTAGGGTTGATAGGCTCGCTCGCAATTCGAGGAGTCATTCTAATAAAGTCAGCGCCTCTTTGATTTACCTTACCCTCCATAGATTCAGGTAATGCATCAAAAGCATATACCGATGTTGGTTGAACCTGCATCGGCAGGGTTTTGTCATAACCAAACTGGCCCTCAGCAATATTCCAATCATTTACGTAATTGGCTACGAGAAAATCGGGTATGATCTCATTGATTGTAAAGTCAAAACCATTGGCGGCTAAAACCTCATCGATCGACTCTATCGACTGCTTTTGGCTTTGAACGATTTCCCTGAAAACTTTAGCCACTGTATCCATATCCCCAAGTTTTTTGGAGAGTAAGTAATACATGAACAAGTAAACATTACCATAATCATCTAGACCATTATTGAATTCATCCAGTTGGGTATCTGGCTGTTGAATGAAAGCTAAAATTTGAGGAGCATGTCCGTAATTATTTACATAAAATGCGATTTGGCTCATTGCTTCGTTTAGCCAAAGTTTTTCACGCTTGTCGTAATTGTGATGGATCATGTGTTGGAATTCATGCGCAAGAATTCCGAGGTAATCTGGACGCTTAGGATCTCCTGGGAAAACATCAAGGTAAAACATTTCACGTTCGTTGCTGTAATCCCATAATTCTGTGCTGTAGGTGTCTAACGGTGAAAAGTAGCCCGCGACATAACCGCGACCAGGCTCCCATCCATCTTGAATGTCTAACAATAGTAAGGTAATGCGTTTGTCGAAATCGATACCAGGACTTGCTTCAGAGCCAAAAAATTTATGGTTAGTTTCGTATATTTGATTGTCAAATTGATCAGCTAATTTTTGGATCGTCTCTTTGGAAACACGGTCTTCTTGTTCTAACTCCAGATAGATATAACAATGTTTGCCAATATGCTCCAATGTGGCCTGGATTTGCGTTGGTTGGTTGTTTGCGACATTCATAGTCCAAAACGACTTAATATCACCAGATTGTGGGGCTATTTGGAGTTGCTTTCTGGCTATGGGTTGAGGAGCTCCATGCTCTTGCATTAATTCTTGAAATTTATCATGTGCCCACTGATATCCCATAATCACGGGGGGCTCTTGCTTTGCAGCTGTCGACTGAAAAGCCGCTGCGAAAACTATTAAAAAAGTTAAGATCCTCATCGTTTATCCTTTCTAAACCACTTTTTCGACTATATGTAACATTAGCTTATTGACCAAATTTTCGATTACGTCACGGTAAAATCGACAGTATAAGGAGTAAGTTAAAACTGTCTAGCGGTATTCTGATTTATTTTTTTTCCAAAGTTACAGTAGGTGATAATTGTACAACTGTTGCACCGGGGTCGTCGAGCTACACAGGTTTTTCTACCGTGTAATATCAGAAGATGTGAAAGCATTGTCCAGTCGTCTTGAGGGAACAGTTTCATTAATTCGGGTTCAATTTTCTCAGGAGTCTTATTTTTTGCAATACCCAGCAATTGGCTGATACGTCTCACATGCGTATCAACCACTACCCCTTCATTGATATTAAATATATTACCCAATACCACATTAGCAGTTTTACGACCGACGCCACCTAATTCAATAAGGTCCTCCATTTTTGCTGGTACTTGACTATCATGCTTTTCAACTAAAGTTCTGCAGCATTTAATGATATTTTTAGCTTTAGAGCGATACAGGCCAATGCGCTTTATATCTTGCTCCAGTTCTTCATGTTTTACAGAAGCATAAGCTTCAGCGTTGGGATACTTCTTAAACAGTTGAGGAGTTACGCGATTAACCATTGCATCTGTACATTGCGCTGAAAGAATGGTAGCTATCAACAATTCTAATGCATTTGAGTGAATTAGCTCACATGTGGCGTCTGGAAACTCTGCAAGTAGATTAGAGTAGATTGCTAGGGCTCGATTTTTCAGAGCTTTTTTGGATTCCCTGGGCATGTGAATAATTTAGTGTAAATAATCTTTATTTACCAGCTTGGTCTCGTATGTCAATTAGTAGGTAAAAGTTAAATCTACACAGCTTCTGAAGATGTAGTATATTTACACTATGGTTTCAACACTATTGAATATACTTCTGTCGAGCTGGGAATTGGTCGTAGCAGCAGCACCTTATTTACTCGGAGGATTCGCAATAGCAGGCGTTATGAAAGCCTTACTGCCGGATGATATTGTAGTTAAGGTTCTTGGGCGTCAGGATGTTTCATCTGTTGCCAAAGCAGCGTTGATTGGTGCTCCCCTACCTCTATGTTCATGTGGGGTTGTGCCTGTGGTACAAAGTATTCACAAACAGGGAGCCTCGAGAGGCGCCTCTATAAGCTTTTTGGTGTCTACACCGGAGACAGGAGCCGATTCTGTTGCAATGACTTACGCCATGATGGGATGGCCTCTCGCAGTTATTCGTCCTGTGGCAGCAGTTTTTACAGCTTTCGTGGCTGGGTTAGTAGAAAACTTTTTAGGTGTAAATCAAGATTTAGAGGAATCAAAGAGTTGTTGTCCAAGTCAAAATACTGATTCAGCAGGAATTAATTCTTCGAAATCGGTTTCAGTCAGTTTTTTTAAGCGTCTTAGAGATGGTATGAAGTATGCCTACGTAGATTTAATGCGTGATATCAGCAGGAATTTGCTTATCGGATTTTTGCTCGGAGGTTTAATTACTCATTTTGTAACAATCTCTTTTTTGGAAAACTATTTTTCAGGTTCCCTAGCGGGGATGCTAGGAATGATAATTTTCGCAACCCCACTTTATATTTGTGCGGCAGCCTCTACGCCGGTAGCTGCAGCCTTTATGATGAAAGGTATGAGTGCCGGCACGGCCTTGGTTTTTTTAATGGCGGGCCCTGCTACAAATATAGCCTCTTTAAGTGTATTAGCTAAAATTTTTGGAAAGCGTAGTGTTCTACTTTATATAATCGTAATTCTAATTTGCTCGCTTGGATTTGGTTTGTTTTTTGATTGGGTAGTAACAAGTTACGAGCTACCCATTACGGGTATAACTGCTGAGCATCACCAAGAATCTGGCCTATTATCCGAGATATGTGGCGCTATCCTTCTTGTCTGCCTTTCCTATCATATACTTAAGCCTACCTAAATTACTTTTTAGTAAGGTCTAATAAACTTCAATCCATTTGGTGTGTAGGTTATAATTGGACCCCATTAATTTAATTAAGCTGATGGAAAAAATATCAGATATGTTTCATGCCCAAAATTGATCAGTGCTTACAAAAAATGTTGGAATTAGGTGCTTCGGACCTACATTTACATGTTGATTTCCCGCTCACATATCGTATTGATGGCGAGCTAAAACCTATAGGTAAAGAGCTCAATAATAAGCAAATTATTTTTTTACTTGGAGAAATTCTTAATACAGATCAAAAGAGATTACTCAATAATGGTCGCGAAGTTGATTTTGCTTACCAATTAGCAGAGATTGGTCGTTTTCGAGGTAATATTTTTCTTCAGGACGGTAAATTTGGAGGTGTTTTCAGATTAATACCTTCCAAGATAAGTAGTTTTGAAGAAGTTGGTGCCCCCGTGATTTTACGAAAATTAGTGCAAGCGAAAAGTGGCTTAATTCTAGTAACTGGACCAACAGGAAGTGGGAAATCAACCACAATGGCTACCATGATTGATGAGATAAATAATACGCGTTACGGACATATTTTGACACTTGAGGATCCTATAGAATTCACGCATGAAGATAATAAGTGCATGGTTACTCATAAGGAGGTGGGTCAAGATATACCAACCTTTGATGCAGGTTTGAAAGCAGCCTTCAAGGAGAACGTAGATGTCGTACTTGTAGGAGAAATACGCGATGCAGACAGTATGCAAAGTGCGCTTAATCTTGCAGAGTCGGGAATTTTAGTTCTGGCAACTTTACATACACTAGATGCTGCTAATACAGTTAAGCGGGTCGTATCTTTTTTTAAGGACCAAATGAGACAGATGGTTCGAGCAAGATTTTCTCAGAATATTAATGCAATTGTTTCTATGAGGTTAGTACCAGCAGTGGGAGGCGGTAGAGTGGCGATGTATGAAATAATGATAGCTAATCAGGGAATAAGAAACCTCATTAAGGACGCTAAAGACCACCAAATTGAATCTGCTCTAGAACAAGGGAAGTCGGAGGGTATGAAGACATTTAATATGAGTATTAGCGAACTCTTGAATCATAATAAAATATCAAAAGATACAGCTGATATGCATAGTGGGGCATCGAGTAAGTAGTGGCACAACCTGTAATCGATTACTTTAAGCAGCTTTTAGTGGAAGCCTTTGAAGCCTCCGTTACGGATTTACACATGCGAGCAGGTAGTCCAATAAGAGTTCGTATTGCAGGAGATCTGAGAGAAAATTCAAGATTTTCTTTCGATACTACCCAATTACATAAAATTGTTGAAGAACTTGTAACGGAAGAAAATCGTAAAAGACTAGTCAAATATAAAACAACAGAAGGTATGTTCGAAGTAAGCGAGCGAGTAAAGTGTAGATACAAGTTTTCTTTTGACAGAGGACAGATGTACTTGATTTGTCGTTTACTCCCCGGCAACATCCGTACCTGGGAAAACTTGAATATTCCTCAATTAGCATTGCAGTTTTTAAATAAAAAGCAAGGCTTGATCCTAATTTCAGGGCCATCGAGTAGTGGAAAAACATCTACATTAGCAAGTTTCGCAGCTTATCTTAATAAGTATCGAAGAGAACATATTCTTTTCATTGATGAAATCATTGAACATAGGTTGAAAAGCAAAAAAAGTATTGTCAATTTGCGTCAGATAGGCAGTGATACGAGTTCCTATACAACCGCCTTAAAATATGCTCTCAGGGAAGATCCCGACATTATTATTCTAGGCGAAATAAATAGTGTGGAAAGTGCAGAAACAGCTATTAATATAGCTGAGACGGGACATCTTGTAATAGCAGGTGTTTCTACAATAGGTAGTCTAAATACAATGATGAGAGTATTAAACTGTTTTCCGGCAAACCAATTTAAGAATGCTCGTTTAAAGTTGTCGTCTTATTTGATTGGAGTTATCTCTCAGGTCCTGGTGCCAAGTATTGATCGTAGTACAATGGTTCCATTGTTTGAAGTGATGACGATCACTTCTTCGGTACAAAATAATATTCGTGGAGAGAGAATGAATCAGTTACAGGCAGAATTTTCTAGAAGTGTGAAAGGTGTTTCTATTACATTTGAAGATTATGCGAAAGAGAAGCAAGCTCAAGGGCTAATTTCTAAAGATAGTTATTTAAGTAGAATTTATTGGGAATAATAAATTAAGTAATATTCTAGGACGGAGAAATCAAATGGTTAATGAAGAATTTTCTGATGGAGATAGTCGTAGACTGTTGTACGTAAAACCAGGCTTTCAGAGAAAAATGATGATCATAATTATTTTGGTGGTGATCATCGCGGTTAACATTGTTGGAGTACTATGTTACGGATTCATTACAAGTACATTGCAAAGTGAATTACTGGATCCAACAGTGAGTCAATTGAACCCAGGTCAAGTACCTCTTCTACAGCAAAAACTTTTTGAATATATTTTTCCTAAAGTATTAATCGCTGAGCTCGTTACCATACTTGTTCTAGCCATTTTTGCACTGCGACTAACTCATCAAATTGCTGGTCCCGTATATCGATTAGAACAAAACATAATAAAGATGGCTAAGGGCGATCTCAATTTACGTACTGTGCTTAGAAATCGTGATGAATTTAGCGAACTTGCAGAAGCTTTAAACCTCTTGAGTCAATCATATTCTCAGCGGCTATCTAAGATTTCTGATCAAATTAGCTTGTTAGAGTATACAGATTTAACATCCGAGCAAAAGCAGGCTATTTTAACAATCAAAGATAACCTTCGTTTAGAAGCGCAGGAGTAGGTAGTGGCTAAAATTTTTTTATCTAACTTAGCTAGTCGGTTTTTTACCTGTGTTTCATTGTCCTTTCTATTATTATTTTTAGGATGCTTCAGTAACCCTGATGTATTGTACTTAAAATCAGTTAAGCTTATTGAGAAGAATAAACTTGCACGAGCAGAAAAGCTTCTATTCAAAGTTCTTAGAATTAAGCCAAATCATCATGATGCTCATTATTCATTAGGAGTAATCTATACCAAGCAAGAGCGTTACACGGAAGCAATATCTAGGTTTAAAGAGGTACTCTCACTGAATGCGGACGATGTGGATGCCTTAACAAATTTAGGGGTGATTTACGCGCGTATGAATAAACTGGAATTAGCAGCTGAAAAGTATGAACAAGCTGTGAGAATAAGTCCAGGAAATAACACTATTTTACTAAATCTTGCTCGACTCCATGTGAAACAAAAAAAATTCAGAGAGGCTAGGTTACTATTCGAAAATATTTTGAGAGCTCAACCGAATCTGTTCTCAGCAAATAAAGAGCTTGGTTTTATATATAAAGCTGAAGGTAGATCAGGAGATGCGATAAGTCAATTCTCACGCGCTGCAAAGCTTCAGCCTAAAGATCATGAGGTCCTCTTTGAGTTAGGACAGTTGTATTTCAGACAGGGTAAAAATAACACAGCATCAAAATATTATTTGAACGCAATATCAATTAAAGGACTGTCAAATTACTATCTTGCATTAGCTCATCTTTACGACAATACCGGGCAAGTACAAGATTGCATCACAGCGTATCAAAAGGCTTATGAACTCGACAATGATTCTTATGAAGCAGTATTTAGGCTTGGTGTTCTGACTTTAAATTCTGAAGAATATAAACGAGCATTTCAATACTTAAATATAGCTCTGAAGCTTCAGTCTAATAAAGGTGAAGTTTATAAGTATTTTGGTATTCTTTACAGAAAGCAAAGACAATTTGATAAGTCCCGAGAATCACTTCTAAAGGCTAAGTTGTTAAATAAATATGTTCGAGAGATTTATTATCAGTTAGGTCTAATTGAACTTGATTTGAAAAATATTTCAGGTGCCATTGAAAACTTTGAAAGAGAACTGAAAGAGTCACCCAGTCATCTGTTGACCGCGAGAAAACTATCATCCTTGTATCTAGATACTAAACAGGACGATAAAGCCGCTATTTTAATTCGTCGTTCATTAAAGACTCACAAAAATGATGATGAGTTACACAAGTTGTTAGGTCAATTTCATCTAGCGAAAGCAGAGTTTGAGAAGGCGAATAACGGCCTATATATCGCTCTTGAAGATTATGATGAGGCAATAAAAAGTTTTAAGCAATCTCTTCGATTGAATTCTCAAAGAGTAGACGTACTTGAGCTCTTGTTAAAAGCTTATTCTGGGGCCAAAAGATTTGCGGTTGCTATTCCATTTTTTAAGAAGATTATAGAAATTAATCCGGAGCGTTGGGAATATTATCCTGACTTAGCGAGAGGTTATCTTGCAAATCAAGAGTACGAGAAAGCAACTGATGTTTTAGGTAAGTACCTTCAGAATAATAAACAAGATGCCAAAGTTTGGTTTCAGTTAGGAAAAATTTATGCGGATAAGGGAGATTTCATTGAAGGTATTGAAATTTTCAAGAAAGCTATTGATATCGAACCGAATGACCCAAAGAAAAAGCTTTTCTTGGGAATGTTACAAGCGGAAGTCAACAGATTTGACGATGCTCTAAAAACACTTCGAAAAGCCGTCAAACAAGCTTCAGCGGGTTCAATAGTTATGCGTCGCTGCGAAGATCTTATACAGCAAATTATCGAGGTTTCGGGATACAAGGATAATCAAGTAGAAAAAAACTTAGGCAAGGCTATTACGAAAAAGATATCTAGTAAGAAACGTTCCAAGATTATAAAGTACCAGCCAGGAAGTTTGAAATATAGCAAGACTCGAGTAATATCGGCTTTTCGGCTGTTTAAGAAATTACATTCCAAAGGATGG
>CEUK01089266.1_pt1 | contig 11983 bp, 8 predicted proteins | sample 356451 | NCBI WGS metagenome assembly CEUK01 (sample SAMEA2622843, study PRJEB7988) | marine metagenome | isolation source: saline water (ENVO:00002010), including
CAGTTCATTCAACCCAGTACCGGCATTGTGTTCATTACTGCCGACAGACTGCCGCAAACGATCGGTCAGATCATTGATACACATCCCGATTTATTGTTGTTAAAACCCTATACCATTAACGCCCTGCATCGCGGCGTGAATCATTATCTGGAATATCGAAAACACGCCGCTACCGCCCTGAGGTATATGGACGAAGGCAATACAGCGGCCGCAATTACAACACTCGACAAACGTCGCCGCGAGAAACTTCCCCCCAGAGTGGCAACCGATCTGGAAAAATTGCGGGCCCGCTTACTATTACAAAAAGGCGACTACCCTGCTGCCCTGGCAATATATGAACGTACCCTGGCACAATCTAACAAAGTGCTATGGGCACAATGGGGTAAGTTAAAATGTCATTACCAAACCGGTGATTGGTCGGCGTGTCATGCCAGTTTGGACGATATGCTGGAAACCTTACTGACTCGTGACAAGGCCTTTGAATGGCTGGCGTGTTTGTCCTTTGAACAAGCTGCGTACGAAAAAGCGGAGTTCTTTTTAGATCACATACAGGACAGTGAATTAAGCTTGCCGGCGACCCGTTTGAAAACGATGACTTACCAGAAACAAAATCGCATTATAGAAAGCATCGATTTATTGCAGAAAAAGCGAGAATACAACCGCTCTACCAAAGAAAGGTTTGACGAATTTACCTTTGAGCTGGCTGAGTTTTATTTAAGCATTGCCCAGGAAAGCCCGCATAACCATCGCGAAGAGAGCCTGAGTCAGGCCCGTAAACTCATGGGGGTTGCCGCGCGGAGTCAGTCAGATCTCCAGGTCCAGCAACGGCATGATTACCTGTTGGCCTACAGCTACGTCATGGAGGATCAATTATCCAAAGCACGTGAAGTCATAAACCGGGAACACATGAACGTATTTCAGCGCAGCTCTGCCAGTACGCTGATTGTTGCGGCCCGTGTGGTCAATTCTCTGGGCGACGAGAAACGTGCCCTGGAAATGTTAGAGCTTGCCAGAAACAAATCAGAACTGGGGGAAATGCCTGCTGAACAGCAAACGCTACAAACGCGTATGCTTACCGCCGAAAAAGACACCGGGCTGGCCGATAAACGTGCTGAACAGTTTAACGAACAGGGTCAGCAATTATTTGTGAAGAAGCAATACCTGGACGCCCTCGCCGCGTTTTATCGGGCATTACAATTAACACCCGATGAGCCCGCTTACCAACTCAACATGCTGCAAACCCTATTGGTTTGCGATACAGACAGCTACAGAGCCATGACATTGCAAACACTGATTGCCGGACTGCTTACTCAACCATTGTCCGACAATAATCAACGCCGTTACAAGCAATTGGTTCAGCAGTACCCGCATATTGCGACGGTAACAAAAGCCCCTGACAACAACTCAAGCGCCAGCGAGGCGGGTTAACAGGCTGGACGTATCCCAACGCCCACCACCGCGTTTCTGAACATCCGCGTAATACTGATCAACCAGCGCGGTGAGTGCCAGTGTAGATCCATTACGGCGCGCTTCTTCCAGCGCAATTGCCAGATCTTTGCGCATCCAGTCAACGGCAAAACCAAAGTCGTATTCACCGTTAATCATGGTGTTAGCTCGGTTTTCCATTTGCCACGACTGGGCCGCACCTTTACTGATTACATCGATGACCGCAGCACAGTCCATGTTTGCCTGCTGGCCAAAATGCAATGCTTCAGCCAATCCCTGAACAATGCCGGCAATGCAGATCTGGTTCATCATTTTGGCCAGTTGACCACTGCCATGCTCACCCAAAAGCTGACTGTGGCGAGCATAAGCATCCATAACCGGCTGTGCTTTCTCAAATGCACTTTGCTCACCACCGACCATAATGGTCAGTTGGCCGTTTTCTGCCCCTGCCTGTCCGCCTGATACCGGAGCATCGAGGAAGGCGACCTGCTTTTCTGCACATGCGATTGCCAGTTCTCTGGCAAGTTGCGCCGACGCAGTGGTGTGATCAACAAGCAAGGCACCGGATTTAGCCGTTTCCAACGCACCTTGTGGACCAGTAATGACTGCGCGCACATCGTCATCGTTGCCGACACAAACAAAAATAATATCGGCGCCTGCTGCCGCTTCGGCTGGCGTTGCAGCCGTCTTGCCGCCATAGGTTAGCTGCCAGGCCTGTGCTTTCGCCGCCGTGCGATTATACACACTCACCGAATGCCCGGCTTGTTGAAGGTGTCCGGCCATTGGATAGCCCATTACGCCCAGTCCAATAAAACTCACTTGCATGTATTGAGGTCCTGTCTGTGTAAAACTGAGCATAGTCTAGCACGGTATTGCGCTGGATCATTGCCGCTTGCTTTAATCTACTGGTATTGCCGGTAAGCGCCGATTACACTGATATTTATTCGTTATTGCACTTGCTCACGGAGGATTGGCATGCAATCTACCCCTAATGTCGCCATGTTCAGTACCCAGGCCTACGATAAGACCTCGTTTGCCGCACACCCATTGCACGCAAACATTAAATTGAGCCACTTTGATATTCCACTGAACGCTAAAACGGTCTCGTTATGCCAGGGTTTTGACACCGTTTGTGCGTTTGTAAACGACCAGCTTGACGAAGCAATCCTCACGCAATTACATGCGTCTGGGGTAAAGCACATTGCTATGCGATGTGCCGGCTATAACAATGTCGATATCGACTGTGCGAAGCAGTTAGGTATGGCGGTATCGCGAGTACCAGCCTATTCGCCTGAAGCCGTAGCTGAACATGCCCTGGCGCTGATCATGACCCTCAATCGAAAAACACACAAAGCGTACAACCGCGTGCGCGACGGAAATTTTGATTTAAATGGTTTGCTCGGTTTCACCCTGCATGACAAAACCGTGGGCGTGGTAGGCACCGGTCATATTGGGGCTGCATTAGTGAGATTGCTTTCTGGCTTTGGTTGCCGAATCCTATGCTATGACCCTTACCCCAATGATGCGTTAAAGGCACTGGGGGCCGAATATACCGATTTGTCGACGCTATTGAGCACCAGTCACATTATTAGCCTGCATTGTCCACTAAATGAAGAAAGTCACCACCTTATCAACCAACAAACCCTCGACAGCATGCGGGATGGCGTAATGCTGATTAATACGTCTCGCGGGGGGTTGATCGACACCAGAGCAGTAATCAACGCGCTGAAGACACACAAGCTCGGTTACCTGGGCCTGGATGTCTACGAAATGGAATCCGAGCTATTTTTCCGGGACCACTCCAATGAAATTATTCAGGATGACGTTTTCGAGCGGCTAGCGACGTTTCACAATGTGTTGATTACCGGCCATCAGGGCTTTTTTACAGTTGAAGCATTGGGCCAGATCGCGGAAGTCACGCTGGAAAATATGATTGGATTTAGCAACGGGTTCAAACAACCTTTTGCAAACGAGGCCGCACCAGAAACGCGCTTTTTAATCATCCCCTGACAACATCAGGTCACACGTAGCCACAAGTGAAAGTATTTGCCAAGCCACTTGAACGGCGCCTGTTGATTGTACTGACGCTCTAAAGCCAGCAACGACTCATAGTCCTCGCTGGCTTTTTTCGGATCACGTAAATAGTCATGAAAGCAACGGATACCGCGAGATGCAGCAATCTCAAAGCCCAATTCTTCAACCCACTCAGTGACCTGTGCAACAGACAAAGGTTGCTTAGGGTTCAGCCTGACTTGCTTTTTCACTTTCATACCGCGAGCAATGTAGTCAAAGTTGCCGTATACCGCATTACCAAACAACGCCGCATCTTTGTTAAAAAACGTTAAGCTCAGCCAACTACCAGGGCGCATATTTTCCGCCATATGGGCCAATGCCGCTTTGGGATCGGCGAGCCACTCAAGTACCGCGTGGCACAGCACAATGTCGAAGTCTGCTAAATTTTGGATACTTTGCAAATCAGCCTGATAGGTCACCACTGACGATGGTACCTCGGCCATAGACAGAATATCTGCAGAAATATCGGTAAGTGTGAGTGCATGACCTTTGTTTGCCAGGTAAGACGACATAACACCTGTACCGCCCCCCAGCTCGATAATATTCAGTTTACCCGCCGGCAATAACTCATCAAGCGCGTCACAGAGCAACTGATGCCGTAATGCGCCCTTGCTTGTGCCGTAGATATTTTTAGCAAATTTCCCGGCGATGCCATCAAATGACTGATCCTGCACGAGTTGTCCTACGCCGGGTTGTCGATATCAATGAAATCGACTGACAAACCGAATTCATTCGCAAGATGCTCACCGACCGCTTTTACGCCGTAGCGCTCAGTAGCGTGATGCCCGGCAGCAATAAAACCAATATTCATTTCCCGGGCAATATGGATGGTTTGTTCAGACACTTCCCCGGTAATGAAAACCTCTGCGCCCGCTGTTGCAGCCTGCTCGATGAAGCTCTGGCCACCGCCAGTGCACCAGGCTACCCGCGTTACTGCGTCTTGCTGTGCCGACTCAGTCGCAACACACGGTCTGCCGAGCACGCGTTCAATGGTTGTCACCAGATCAGTAAACGTCGTGTCTACACTACCCTGCATGACTACCCCTTCCGGCGCAATCCCGTTGACTGCTGATATATCACTGCAGCCCATTAGCGCACCTAATTGGGCGTTGTTACCCCAAACCGGATGCACATCAATTGGCAGATGATAAGCAATTAAATTGATATTGTGCTGAATAAGGCTACCAAGCCGGCGTCGCTTCATGCCTGTCACCGTTGGTTCTTCCCCTTTCCAGAAGTACCCGTGATGAACCAGCAAGGTATCGGCCCCTAGCTCAATCGCAGCATCGATTAATCGCTGTGATGCTGTCACGCCCGTGACAATATGCTGTATTGTATCGCTGCCCTCTACTTGCAGTCCATTGGGGCAGTAATCCTTGATGGCGGCAACGTTTAATTCCTGATTAAGATAACTGAGTAGCTGTTGACGTTGAATCACTTATAACTCCCGGGCATACCCTTCCGCACTGATCCCTTGCGCCACAAACGGCACCAGGTGCGCGATGACATCCTGAATTTCAATATCCTGCTGATAATCAGCTTTGGCAATGTCCTTCAACGCCTGACTTGACGCCATTGAAAACACGAAACTTCCAATAGCAAAGTGCAACCGCCAGAACAACTCATCTGCCGGAATGGCGGGCAAAGCTATGCGCAACATACTGAGCAAACCTTCAATGGTTTCGCCATAATTCCCCAGAATGAATTTGCGTAAGTGCCCTTGAGATTCGGTGTAACCTTTGCCAAGTAACTGTACGAAAATCTCGGTGCCGTTAGGTTGTACTGCATTCAGGTGTAACAAGGGTAACGCCAGTCCCTGAAGCAACTGGTCTACCCCTTTTCGTCCCTGCGAAGGAATGAGCTTTTCCAGCATGTCATCAACTTGCGGCATTAACACATCGAAATAGCGTTTAAGCACCGCTTGAATCAGGTTTTTCTTGCTACCAAAATGGTAATTCACCGAGGCCAGGTTAACATTCGCCTTCGAGGTGATTTCACGCATAGACGTCTGACCGTAGCCTTGTTCTGCGAACAAGGCCTCTGCCGCATCGATGATCCGCGCTTTGGTTTGCTTACTCATGAATTACCGCTTGAACCACTCAGGTAAAGTATTAACAACACGCATAAGGGCCCGCTCTGCGCCTTGCGCGAAGGACATACCGAGTTTTTCCGCTACGTTTTTCTTCACAGCGTATTTCACAGAAAAGATCTCCCGCTCAGGAAAGACACTCATGATGTAGTCGTCAGATGTACCAATTTGGTCAATCAGGCCGAGGTCAAGAGCCTGTGTGCCATACCAGTATTCGCCTGTTGCCACTTTGGCGATATCCAGCGATTCGCGGTTCTCACTGACCCAGTTCTTGAACATGCCATGCACAGCTTCAAGTTCCTGCTGAAACTTTTCACGGCCCTCATCGGTGTTTTCGCCGAACACTGTCAGCGTTCGCTTAAACTCACCTGCGGTATGCTGCTCAAATTCAATGTCGTTTTTCTTAAGTAATTTGTGGAAATTTGGCAATTGCGCCAGCACGCCGATAGAACCGATAATAGCGAACTGGCTGGCTAGCAGCTTATCGGCAACACAGGCCATCATATAACCTCCGCTAGCAGCAACTTTATCTACCGATACGGTAAGTTTGAGGCCTTTGTCTTTAATGCGCTGTAACTGCGCGGCCGCCAGTCCATAGCCGTGTACCACACCGCCGCCGCTTTCAATTTTTACCAGTACTTCATCTTGTTTTTTGGCAATGCACAATACCGCTGTGACCTCTTCGCGCAGACGATCCACTTCATGGGCATCCATAGATCCTTTAAAGTCGATAACGAACAGTCGGCCTGACTCATTTTCTTTGGCAGTTTTTTCCTGCTTTTGTTCTTTCTTCTGTGCTTTAGCAAGCTTTTTCAGGCTGGCTTTATCGAGAATAACCTGGCGCGCGTAATCGGTGATGTCCTTGAGCTGTTCGGAAATGGACGTGATTTCTAAATGGCCTTTCCCTTGTTTCTGCTTAGCCGCAATACCTGCGATGGCAGCCAACACTAATACAATGGCAGCGACCAGCGTTACCGCTTTCGCTAAAAATAGTCCGTAGTCGTATAAAAATTCCACAAATGCCTCTGTTTTCATTCTTTTGCGTGAGCTTATCAGGCAAATAATACCAGTGATTAGACACACTGACGACATTGGGCGACACAAAAAAATAAGGCCAGCATTTGCCGGCCTCATTGCATAGTTACAAATTGTGCTTAGTTGGCAATAACAGAAGTATCAGTAACCGGAATCGCCATGGCTTCAGATTTGATAAAACCTGACACCTGCAACTGCATTTCACGGGTTACCGCTGCACTTGCTGCCGGGCTCAGGCTCGACGCATGTGCACCGCTGTTGAAACGCACCTGACCACTTACTGTGCCCGTTTCAGAAGAAACAGTAGACGTAACCTGGTCTAACCCTATCATCGCAGCCATTGGGTTCTGGCCAGATAATGGCAGAGAAGTGACCACAGGGTTTACCTGGTCAGGCAGGTTGTCACCGCCGTCACCCACTACTGTCATAAAGTGAACTGGCGTATTGCTGCCTAACAGTTCAGCATAGGCAGTTGGGTCACCAGCATCCAGAATGGTTTGCGCAGCAAAACCAAACTCAGCAAACACGCTGTTGATCTCTGCCAATTGCTCATCGTTTAAGGCAGCAAAGAAGTTAGTTGCTGCTTCACGCAGTTGCGCTTCAGTTGGGTTCTCACCGTAGTATGACGCTACAAAAGTCTGGAACTCTTCAGATGTTTGCAACATCAGAAGCGCTTTGATCAGCGGGCCAAAGTCAGGCGACTCAAGTAAGAAATTACCAATACCACTGGCTGGTGACTCTAATGATGCAGCTTTAATTGCAAACATACCGTCCAGCGCAGCGTTACCCAGCGTGCTATTTGCCAGTGCTGAGAAATTCGCGCCGGTAATCGCACCCAATGAAACGCCCATCATTGACACGTTAGTCGTGTCGATATCGACGTTGCCGGTAGTCGACATATCGACAATAGCATTGATACCTAAACGCAGACCTAACAGGTCGGCAACACTTTGACGCAGGTTATCACGCGCGGTTGGCAACGATGCCAGGTTCATGTAATGCGTAGGCGAAACAGTGCTGGCATTGATGTCGTCAGTACCGTCCATGTCAAGGTCGAAACCACGGCTGCCATGCAGCGGATGGTCAATCGCAATAGTCGCTACGCCGTGCAATGACAACGTGCCGCTGATTGCCATCATTTGTTCTTTAGTACCAGTGATACCGTGTACCAGAATAGCAACTGGCCACCCTGCTTCAGGCTTGGAGATAGGATATCCCAGTGCCGTTGCAACAACAGGATCAGGCACTGTAACCTGCACTTCGAGGCTGTTATCAGCAACCGTGGCTTGTGGAATCGGACTGAAACGGGTCAGATTGCGTTTACTATCAATCATTTCGCCATTCACACGTAAGTCAGCCAAACCAACACTGCTACACAGTGTGTAGTTAGGACCTGGAGTCGCAACTGCTTTTACTTCGTCAGATAAGCCAGCTAACACAATGCCGCTGTCACACGCTGCATGCCAGAAGTCATTTACCGGTGCCATTGGGTTTGTCATTGAAGGCACACCCAGGTAGTAAGGCAGACTGATAGTACCGCTGTAGCGCTCTGCAGCACAGAATGCACCAACTTGCGGAAGAATGTTCGAAGACAGACCCACTGCAACAGTATTCATTGCTCCCCAGTAAGCGCTGAGCTGACCAGAAGCTGTGCCTAACAGACCATCACAGGTTTGCAGTAACGAAAAATCAGTTGCATCGATAGCCGCTTGCACCTGAGCTGACTGACCTGATTTAGCCAGTTCTACTGCACCAGCAAGCGTAGTATCACTTACAAGATTTAATGCTTCCATCGCGTTGTCAGGCCCCATCGCATCCTGAACCACGATAGCAGGTAACGCCTGGCCAACGGTTGAAGGATCCGTTTGCAACGCCGCAACAACAGGCGCAACCAGTAGTTGTTTCACTGTTCCCAGCACGTCAGTGGTTGACTGTGTGGTGAATGCAGACACATAGGTAATTTCGTCACGCTCGAAGCCTGCGCTTAGCAGCGGATTGACATAAGAGTTAACAATAGTTTGAAGTTGAAGCTGAGACTCTGTCGCCAATGGTTTGGTATTGATATCCTGACGAACCAAATCCCAGGTGGTAGACCCCTGAACAGATTTGCCGGACGAGTCTTTCAAACCAGTTGTCATCACCAGCATATGACCTGTCGCTGGCTTTAATGGTTTCAAAGGAACAACACTGATTGTGCTGTCATCCACCAAGGACAATACAAAATCAACACCATAAGTAAGTTGATCGCCCAATTTACAGCCTGATGACGGAATGGCTGACGCTGCACAATCAGGATCGCTTTGGTCCAAACCTAAGACAGCTTCAAACAAATGTACACCCGCTGACAACGACGACGGATCAAGAGATTCGCCGGGTGCCATATCAACACTGATAGTGAAAGGGTGCTGAATTGACCAGCCATCCAGCACATTGAGCGCCGCTTGCGGGTCACCAAAATCTGTTGGATCGGCTACCGGAATGTTAAGCGTGTAATCGAAGAAACCGTCGTCACCAGGGAGCATGAGAAGGTCATTTGGCACATTCAGGTTGCCGTTGGCCGGGTCAAATACAACGCGAGAAAAGGGGGTAACTTCATCTGTACTACTATTGATGTCATCAATTGACTTTCCACCGCCGCAGCCCGTTAACCCCAGTGCCAAGGCCACACTGGTGCTAAGAATTAGTTTTTTCATTATTTCTCCCTACAAAACGGATTATTGTTATCCTGGCTTATGCGTGTCTGACTTTACTACTAAGGCCTAATACCTTGATCATAGTCTAAAAATCGAACATGTACGACCAGTTGTTATTGACCATATTATTTTCTTTATCGAAATATTGCAAAATTTTGTTAACTTTTTGTAAGGTAATATTATACCTGACTGATTTTTCGAGTATTTTAAGGATTCTGTAAAACAACTCAACAAGAATAGGTTTACTTGATTCAGGATATTTGTATTATCACTGCCCATTATCTATTCCTAATTAGGGCAAGCTCGCATATCGCCCTCAAGCAAGTTTAGCAGGTATCTAAATTAATGAACGATTATCACGCCCCACACGATCTTCTTAAACAAAAAGTTATCCTCATTACAGGAGCCGGTGACGGCATCGGCAAGCAAGCCGCTCTCACCTTCGCATCTCATGGCGCAACGTGTATTTTGTTGGGCAGAACGGTTAGTAAACTCGAAGCTGTATACGATGAGATAGTCGCAAACGGTGATGCAGAACCTGCTATTGTTCCGTTGGATTTACAAGGCGCAATGCCGGACCATTATAAAGGCATGGCTGATACCATTAGTGAACAGTTTGGCAAACTTGATGGTGTGCTAGTAAACGCGGGTGCCTTGGGCCACTTAAGTCGATTTGTCGATATTTCGCCTGAAGAGTGGCAGAAAGTCATGCAGGTGAACCTCAACAGCAGTGTTTATTTATTGCAAGCGCTACTGCCCGTTCTGGCAAAAGCAGAACACGCTTCTGTCGTGTTAACCAGCTCATCGGTTGGCAGAAAAGGCCGGGCCTTCTGGGGTACCTACTCTGTGTCTAAATTTGCCACCGAAGGTATGATGGAAGTGCTGGCTGACGAGTATAAAAACAGCAACATCCGTTTCAATTGCATCAATCCGGGTGCGACCCGCACGGCTATGCGAGCATCGGCGTTTCCGGCAGAACAACCAGACACCCTGAAAACGCCCGCTGAGATTATGCCGCTATACCTGTATTTGATGGGTAACGATAGTGTGAATGTAAACGGACAGTCTCTGGACTGTCAGCCTAAATAAGCCTTTTTTAGTACCCGTTGAATACAATAAAGCCACCTTTCGGTGGCTTTATTTTTTATCTGGTATGAATTGTGACCTATTCGCCGATTTTGGCCCAGGTATCACGCAATCCTACAGTTTGATTAAACACCAACTGGCTATCAGTGCTGTCTTTATCCAAACAGAAGTAGCCTGTACGCTCAAACTGCCAGGCGCCAATTTCAGGGATTCGGTTTGCTAATCCTGGTTCAGCCCAGCCCTCTTTTACCTGCAAACTGTCCGGATTTATCGCGTCAGCAAAATTCTCTTCTGCGGCTGGATTCGGCACGTTAAACAAGCGGTCGTACAAACGGAACTGTGCCGATTCGCCGGTGGCAACGTCTACCCAGTGAATTACGCCTTTTACTTTGCGTCCATCGGCCGGGTCCTTGCCCAGCGTATCGGCATCATAGGTACAATATACCGTTGTGACATTACCCTGCTCGTCTTTCTCAACACGGTTGGCTTTCACTACATACGCATTACGTAAGCGGACTTCTTTATCGAGCACAAGACGTTTGAACTTCTTGTTTGCCGATTCACGGAAATCGTCTGCTTCGATCCACACTTCACGACCAAAACTCAGCTCGCGGGTACCCATAGACTCGTCACTCGGGTGATTTGGCGCAATCAGTGTTTCCTGCTCGCCTTCCGGGTAATTTTCTATGACCAGTTTGATAGGATTCAATACCGCCATGGCACGCGGTGCGTTGACGTTCAGGTCGTCGCGAATACACGCCTCTAACATGCCCATTTCGACCATGTTATCCATTTTGGTTACGCCAATGCGCTTACAAAACTCACGAACAGATGCTGGTGTATAGCCTCTGCGGCGCAAGCCAGCAACAGTAGGCATACGAGGATCATCCCACCCAGATACGTGCTTTTCTTCCACCAATTGGATCAGACGGCGTTTACTCAGTACCGTGTATTCCAGGTTCAGTCGCGAAAATTCATACTGACGCGGGGTACAGTCGATGGAGATATTCTCGATAACCCAGTCATACAGCCGACGATTGTCCTGGAATTCCAGTGTACACAGTGAGTGTGTGATGCCCTCAATTGCATCCGAAATACAGTGGGTAAAATCGTACATTGGATACACGCACCACTTCTCACCTGTTTGGTGGTGGTGAGCGAACTTAATGCGGTAAATCACCGGGTCACGCATACACATGAACGGCGATGCCATATCGATTTTTGCCCGTAAACAACAATGACCTTCGGCGTATTCACCCGCTGTCATTTTCGCAAATTCAGCAATGTTAGTTTCTACACTGGTATCACGATACGGGCTGTTTTTACCCGGCTCAGTCAGGGTACCGCGCATCTCGCGCATGGCTTCCTGAGTACTGAAATCAACATACGCCAGGCCTTTTTCAATCAGTTCAACCGCATAAGCATGTAACTGGTCAAAATAATTTGATGAGTAACGGGCGTCGCCATCCCACTGGAAACCTAACCAGCGTACGTCTTCCTGAATGGAGTTAACGTATTGAATGTCTTCTTTTGCCGGGTTCGTGTCGTCAAAACGCAGATT
>CEUK01151688.1_pt1 | contig 11983 bp, 10 predicted proteins | sample 356451 | NCBI WGS metagenome assembly CEUK01 (sample SAMEA2622843, study PRJEB7988) | marine metagenome | isolation source: saline water (ENVO:00002010), including
GGTGCGCGTTCAAGACCATGGCAGTCTGTCATGAGGCCAGCATCGATAACTTGTCCGATCCGGCCAACATATTTGCCCCGAAAGGACATTCAGCGAATGAATTGACACTATAAGCACAGACTAGGGAGCGCTTCACAATATCGCACTGAAAATACCAACTTTCACCCCACAGAGCACGAAAATAGCGGCCTAGAGCTAGCTAGAGGGTTACTAGGAAAGCCCCCAAACAGTGCAAGCAGTGCAGGTCACCTCACCCATCACCCACTTAACGTACACCCAACCTGAGCGGCCACCGGTTACAAAGCCAATACAATGATTGCAACACAATTCTGCAGTGCGAAACCTCGTACCGGGCTTTTGCATTAACAGATTCTCGTTATACTGCGCGGCTATAAAAGACAAATTTCATTTTTGTCACAACAATGGCCAGGCAGGATGCAGTCGATGCTCGAAAATTCCAGCTCAGATTCCTTCGCGCACGTTCGTGAGAGCGCCTTCTGGGTCACCACTATCGAACAGGCGCTACGCCAGTACGAACTGAGCCTGGCCAGCTCTTCGCAGCTTGCCCATCTGCTGGACAGTCAAAGCAGCGACCCCAATTTTATCGATCAGCGCCTGTGCTCCCACGCTTGGGACGAAGCCGTGCGCATTTCCGAAGACCCGTTGTTCGGCTTGCGTATTCACCGCGTGTTTGCGCCTACCGCCTACGCCGCTCTGGCCCTGGCGGCCGCAGCAAGTGCACGCATGGAAGACGCCATCGCCCTGCTGGAGCGTTTTTTCAGCATCTTCAGCACTCAGTTGAAGCTGGTATCCCGTGCCGAGGAAGGTCGACTGTATTTGACCCTGCAACCGGTCGGCGCCCCACACGCTCAGCACACCGATGCGGTGCTGGGGTATCTCAGCCGCTTCTTCAATCGCCTGGATGTCGGCAGCCAGGGCCTGCTGCAGGAATTGCGCATACCGGCCTGCGCCGATGAAGGCGTCGCCCGACGCCTGTTTCATCGCAACGACCTTGTGCTGGGCGAGCAGCACACCCTGGTGCTGGATCAAAAGCTCGCGCGGCAGCCGCTGCCCAGTGCCAGCCCCTTTATCCTGCCCAAACTGGTCGACGCGCTGGAAACCATGCAAGCCGCCCTGCCCAGCCACGCCCTGACCGAGCAGGTCAAACGCCGCATTCACCTGCTGCTGGGCTCCGGGGATATAAGCGCTGAAAGGGTAGCCGAGCCACTGAACATCAGCCCGCGCCACCTGCGCCGCAAGCTGAGTCAGGAAGGTACCAGCTACGAGCAACTGGCCGATGAGGTAAGACGCGAGGTAGCAATACGCATGATTGGGGACGGCCAGATGTCGCTGACCAGCATTGCTTACGAGCTGGGCTTTCTGGACCCCAGCAGCTTCACCCGCGCGTTCCGCCGCTGGACCAATATGAGTCCGACGGCGTATCGGCGCGAGCTGAGTCGCAGCAAAGGGGAATAAGACTACGAGTTACGGGCACAGCGTGCTGTGCCCATATGGCGCCTGCCGACGGTTATTCCGGCTTGATAAACAGCAGCGTCATGCGGTCGCTTTCACCAATGGCCAGATAATGCGCGCGTTGCTCATCACCCAGGCGCAGCGTGGGCGGCAGCGTCCAGACACCCTCGGGGTGATCGGTGGTGTCGCGGGGGTTCTGGTTGGCGGGGCTAACCGACAGCAGTTCAAAGCCGGCGTTGCTGGCCAGCTCGCGCACCTTTTCTTCGGTGACATAACCCGAATCAATCATCTGCTCCAGCGAGGTGCCGGCCTTGGCACGGTGTTCTACCACACCCAGCATGCCGCCCGGCTTGAGCGCCGCATAAAACTTGTCGAACATCACCTCTGCCTTGCCGTCACCCGCCGCCAGCCAGTTGTGCACATTGCGGAAGGTCAGCACGCGGTCAGCAGAGCCGGGCTCGGTGATGGGCGTGTCGGCATCATAGTTGAGCGTGGTCAGCTGCACCTGGTCGTAACGCTCCGGGTGCTCTGCCAGTTTTTCTTCAAACTGCGCGCGCGAGCGCTTGAAAAAGCCGACGTCGCTATCCGGATCAAAGTGCGCGGCGATCAGCGTACCCTTGTCACGCAGCAGCGGCGCCAGTACCTCGGTGTACCAGCCACCACCCGGCCAGACTTCTACCACCGTCTGCTCCGGCGTCACGCCAAAGAAGGTCAGGGTCTGCTCAGGGTTGCGGTACGCGTCACGGGTAACATTGGTGATGGTGCGGCCGCTGTTGCCCACAGCAGCGCGAATAGCGGCCACCTGAGCCTCGTCCAGCTGCGGCGGGGTGACGGCGGCAGGCTCTTGCGCCTGCACGGTAGCAGCGCAAAGCAGCAGGGCATAAGCTAGTTTTCGCATGGTTTTCTCTCTATGAAGGCGTGCGTTCTGGTCCTGAGACTACCAGACTGAAATCAGTTGGCTTGGTTCAGTTATGTAACAGATGTGCTTCATGGGAGTCTGTTACACGACAAACGAGGAGATACCGTGCGCGATACCCTGCCCCTGCTCAATACCCTGGACTTTCCGCCGCTACGCCGAGGCGCGCTGGACACGTTGCAGGTCAACCTGACCTACCGCTGCAACCAGCGCTGCCTGCATTGCCACGTCAACGCCGGGCCAACCCGCACCGAGAGTATGTCGGCCGAGCTGATTGAGCTGCTGTGCGAGGTGATTGATGCCCACCCGGTCGATACCCTGGACCTGACCGGTGGCGCGCCAGAAATGCACCCGCAGTTCCGCACGCTGGTTAGGCGCGCCAGGGCCGCGGACATCAAGGTTATCGACCGCTGCAATCTGACCATCCTGTCCGAGCCGGGCCATGAGGATCTGGCTGAGTTTCTTGCCGCCGAGCAGGTTGCCGTATCGGCCTCCCTGCCCTGTTATTCCCGTGACAATGTCGACATCCAACGTGGTGATGGCGTTTTTGAGCGCAGCATCGCCGGCCTGCGCAAACTCAACGCGCTGGGCTACGGCCAGCCGGGCAGCAACCTTGAGCTGAACCTGGTCTACAACCCGCAAGGCCCGAGCCTGGCACCACCGCAGCAGGCCCTTGAAAACGACTACAAGGCGCACCTCAAAGAAGACTTCGGCATCGTCTTCAATCACCTGCACACCATTACCAACCAGCCGATTGCGCGCTTTGGCAGCACCCTGGTCAGCCGTGGGCAGTTTGAGGGCTATATGCAGCTGCTGCGCGACAACTTCAGTGCAGATAACCTCGCCGGCGTGATGTGCCGGGGCACCGTCAGCGTGGACTGGCGCGGCTACCTGTATGACTGCGACTTCAACCAGATGCTCGACCTGCCCATGCCGGTACTGGCGTCTGATCGCCCGCACCTGCGCGAGCTGCTGGAGCAGCCACTGAATCAACACCCCATCGCCACGCGGGATCACTGCTTCGCCTGCACTGCGGGCCAGGGTTCCAGCTGTGGCGGTACGCTTAATTGAAGACAGAAGGACACAACAATAAATGCTGACCGGCGTATTTTTCTGGGGTTTTCTGCTCGCCTACGGCGCCCTGATGTACTGGCTCTCGCCACGCACCGTCACCGTGGGCGGCTTCTTCAATGGTGAAGACAGCCAGGGCCGCCAGGCCTCCCCACTGCTGCTGACCACCAGCATCTTTATCAGCTGGATCTTCGCCAAATCCGTCACCAATGCCGCCAACCTGGGTGCAGAGTTTGGGTTGGTCGGCGGTCTGGCCTACGCCACCTATTGGCTGTCCATCCCCTTGTGCGGCCTGGTGATCTACCGGCTGCGCAGGCGGTTTCAGGCAACCAGCCTGGTCAGCTTTCTGACCAGCAACTACGGCCGCGCCGCCGCGCTGGCCTTCTCCGCCGCCATCCTGATTCGCCTGTTCAATGAGGTCTGGAGCAATACCGCCGTGGTCGGCGGTTATTACGGTGACAGCGGCACCCCGGCCTTTATCGCCTCTGCCCTGTTGTTTACTGCAGTCACCCTGATCTACAGCCTGCGCGGCGGGCTGCGCAGCTCGATTTTGACCGATGCAGCCCAGGCCGCCATCTTCGTTATCGCATTGGTCTGGGTGCTCGGGCTGGTGCTGCCGAATCACAGCGCCAGCGAGCTGACCAGCACCAGTCACTGGGCACTCAACGCCGGGGTCGACCTGTTTCTGGTGGCCTGCCTGCAACTGGTCAGCTACCCCTTCCACGACCCGGTACTGACCGACCGCGGCTTTATCAGCGAAGAAAAGTCCATGCTGCGCGCGTTCACGCTCGCCGGCGTGCTCGGCTTTGTGGCGATTCTGGCCTTCAGCCTGATCGGCGTGCACGCCAGCCTTGGCGGTATCGAAGCCAGCGGCAACGTGCCTGCTGCCCTGGCAAAAAGCCTCGGGGTGGGCGCGCTGGTGGTGATGACGCTGGTGATGATCTCCGCAGCGGGCTCCACGCTCGACTCAACCTTCTCCAGCCTGGCGCGCCTGAGCGGCCGGGAGCTGCCCGCGCTGCTCGGTCGCGACTTTGGCCACAAGGCCATCGGCGTGGGCATGGCCGCGATGATCATCTTTGCCCTGCTCGGCAACCTGCCGATGCTGGCCGGCACAGATATCCTCAAGGCCACCACCATCAGCGGCACCATGGTGATTGGCCTGGCACCGGTGTTTCTGCTGCACGGTCTGGTGCGGCCCACCCGGCTGGGGTTTCATCTGAGCTTCTGGACCGGCCTGGCCCTGGGTGTCGCGCTGACAGTGGGCTGGATACCGGGCAGCTGGGCCATCGGAGACGGCAAGTACGCCCTGCTGCTGGGCACCAACCTGTACGGCCTGCTGCTGTGCACCGCAGGCTATCTGCTGCCCGGCCTGAGCAGGAGAGCAGCATGAGTAAAGGTCGCACCTGCCCGGCAGATTATCGCCTGCCCGCCAACGCCTTCAGCGCCCCCGCCAGCCTGCAGTGTGATGTGCTGTACGTGATCGGCGGGCTCTACGGCAACCGTCAGGCGCTGGACGCCATCGAGCGCAGGCTGGCCGCCGAACCCAACGCAGCCGCTGTGTTCAATGGCGACGCGCACTGGTTCGACTGCGACCCGGCGGTGTTCAGCGAAATAGAACAACGTCTGCAACGCCATCACCCGTTGCGCGGCAATGTGGAAACCGAACTGGCACGGGTTGGCGACGATTTTGGCTGTGGCTGCGCCTACCCGGAACAGACCAGCGCCGATACCGTCGAGCGCTCCAACCGTATTCACCACCAGCTGCAACAGACCGTCGACAGCCTGCCCGGCATGGCCGAGCAACTGGGCACGCGCCCCGCCTGGCTGGTTGCCGAGGTTGCCGGAGAGCGCATCGCCATTACCCATGGAGACGAGCAGTCGCTGGCCGGCTGGCAATGCGACCACGCGCAACTGAGCAGCGCTGAGCGCCAGCAAAAACTGGCCGACTGGTTTGCCGAGCAGCGCATCCGTGTGCTGGCCTGCAGTCACACCTGCAGCCCGGCTGCGCTGAGTACCGGTGACTGGGCGGTGATCAACAACGGCGCTGCCGGCATGCCAAACTTCAGCAATGGCCGCTACGGGCTGATCACGCGCATCGCGCAAACCCCTTCCGCATCAGCCATCTACCGCGCGCAGGTGGGCTCGCTGGTCGTCGAGGCGCTGCCCGTCAACTACAACCAAAGCGCCTTTGTCGCCGAGTTCAAACGCCAATGGCCTGACGACTCGCCCGCTGCGCTGTCCTACTGGCAGCGCATCAACCAGGGAACAGACATGACACCCGAGAACGCCTGCATCAGCGGCTTCACACTCGCCAGCACCCTCTGCGCTATGGAGGTGCTGTCATGAACCTGCGTCGTTTACTGGTGCTCGCCGTCGTTGCCGCGCTGATCGTTGGCTTTTTCGCCTCTGGCCTGCAACAGCACCTCAGCCTCGAGGCGCTGAAGGCGCAGCAGGCTGCCCTGAACCAGCAGGTACTGGCCCAGCCGCTGATCGCAAGCCTGCTGTACGTTTTTATCTACATTCTGGTAACGGCGCTGTCGCTGCCCGGCGCTGCATTGCTGACGCTGATTGGCGGCGCGCTGTTCGGCCTTGGCTGGGGGTTACTGCTGGTGTCCTTTGCCTCCACCGCCGGGGCGACTCTGGCCATGCTGATCAGCCGATTTTTGCTGCAGGATTGGGTGCAAAAGCGCTTTGGCTCGCGCCTCGAACGCATCAATCAGGGCATTGACCGCGAGGGCGCATTCTATCTGTTTGCCCTGCGTCTGGTGCCCGCCTTCCCGTTCTTTCTGATCAATCTTGCGATGGGCCTGACCCGCCTGCCAGCTCGTACCTTCTGGTGGGTCAGCCAGCTGGGCATGCTGCCCGGCACACTGGTGTATGTGAATGCCGGGCGCGAACTCGGTCAGCTCGACTCGCTGGCGGGCATTCTGTCGCCGGGGCTGCTCGGCGCGTTCATCCTGCTCGGCATCTTCCCGTTGATCGCCCGGCGCCTGCTGGACGTGATCAAGGCACGCCGCGTCTATCAGGGCTGGGACAAGCCCAAGCAGTTTGACCGCAACCTGGTGGTGATCGGCGCCGGCAGCGGCGGACTGGTCAGCGCCTATATCGCCGCGGCAGTCAAAGCGGACGTCAGCCTGATCGAGAAGCACGCCATGGGCGGCGACTGCCTGAACACCGGCTGCGTGCCGTCCAAGGCGCTGATCCGTTCGGCACGGCTGGCTGCAGAGGTGCGCAAAGCGCCAGAGCTGGGTTTCAGCCACGCTGACGCACAAGTCGACTTTGCCGCCGTGATGGAGCGCGTACAGCGCGTGATCAAACAGATCGAGCCGCATGATTCGGTCGAGCGCTACACCGGTTTGGGCGTTGACGTGATCACCGGCGAGGCGCGCATCACCTCGCCCTGGCACGTTGAAGTGAACGGTCGCAGCATCAGCACGCGCAATATCATCATTGCTGCCGGCGCTCGCCCCTTCGTGCCTGATCTGCCGGGGCTGAAAGACATGCCCATAGTGACCTCCGACACCGTCTGGAACCTGCGCGAGCAACCGCGCCGCCTGCTGATGCTCGGCGGCGGCCCGATCGGCTGCGAGTTGGCACTGGCCTTTCAACAGCTCGGCTCACAAGTGATTCAGGTCGAACGCGGTGCACGCCTGCTGCCCCGCGAAGACGCCGACGCCAGCGAACTGGTGATGGGCAGCCTGCGCAGCGCCGGTGTCGACTTGCGGCTGCGCCATCAGGCCGAGACCTTCGAACTGCGTGATGGCGTTCCGGCCGTTCGGTGTCGCTCGCTCGATGACGACAGCACCGTCGACATCGAATTTGACTGCGTTCTGGTCGCCCTCGGCAGGGTCGCCAATACCAGCGGCTACGGTATCGAAACTCTCGATCTCACGCTGCGCGACAACGGCACGCTGGAAACCAACGAATACCTCGCCACCCGCTTCCCCAACGTCTTCGCCGTTGGCGATGTAACCGGCCCGTACCAGTTCACCCACGCAGCATCCCATCAGGCCTGGTACGCCGCCGTGAACGCGCTGTTCGGGACCTTTCGCCGCTTCAAGGCCGATTACCGGGTGCTGCCGCACTGCACCTTTACCGACCCAGAGGTCGCCCGCGTGGGGCTGTCGGAAACCGAAGCCCAAGCGCAGAGCATTGATTACGAGGTCACCCGCTACGGCATTGATGATCTGGACCGAGCGATTGCCGATGAAACAGCAGAAGGTTTCGTCAAGGTGCTGACCGTACCGGGGCGTGACCGCATCCTCGGCGTCACCATCGTCGGCGCCCACGCGAGCGAGTTGATCGCAGAATACGTGCTGGCGATGAAGTACAACCTGGGCCTGAACAAGATCCTCGGCACCGTGCACAGCTACCCGACGTTGAGCGAAGCCAACAAGTACGCCGCCGGAGAATGGAAACGCGCCCATCAACCCGAACGGCTGCTGCAATGGGTTGCCCGCTTCCACGCCTGGAGACGCGGGTGAGGTTATCGATCATCATCCCGGTGCGTAACGAGGCGGCAAATATTGTTGCGACGCTGGCACCGCTACAGCCGCTGCGCGGCGAGCTGGAACTGATCGTAGTAGACGGCGGCAGCAGTGATGACACCCTGGCGCTCGCCACGCCGCTGGCTGACCGCGTGCTGCATAGCGCCCCCGGTCGCGCGCAGCAAATGAACACTGGTGCGGCCCAGGCCCAAGGTGATTGGCTGCTATTTCTGCATGCTGATACGCAATTGCCTGCGGGCTTTCTCGACCTGCTTCCAGACCGCAACGCACACCGCCAGTGGGGACGCTTTGATGTGCGGCTGGCCCCCTCATCGCCTCTATTGAATGTCGTCGCCTGGATGATGAACTGGCGCTCGCGCCTGACCGGTGTATGTACCGGCGATCAGGCGATCTTTGTCCGCCGGGCCCTGTTCGAACAACTGGGCGGCTACGCGCCGATCCCCCTGATGGAAGACATCGAACTAAGCAAACGCCTGCGCAAAATCAACCCACCACTCTGTCTGCGCCCGCCCCTGACCACCTCCAGCCGACGCTGGCAAATCCACGGCACCCTGCGCACTATCGTTCTAATGTGGTGGTTGCGTTGGCGGTACTGGCGGGGCGCGCCGGTGGAGGAACTCGCGCGGCGCTACTAGCTGGAAGCTGGAAGCTGGAAGCTGGAAGCTGGAAGCTGGAAGCCAAGCATGGTGCAATGGGGCAGACATCGGGGCAAGGCAGCTGACCGCAGGGCCAGCTCGCAAACCTGCACCCCGCTCACACTACTTTTAGCTTCCAGCTTCTAACTTCTAGCTACTTGTAAACAACCCACTAGAGCCCATGATTACCAGTGACCCTATGCCCAGCCGACGCCCCCTCCTGATCTTTGCCAAAGCCCCGGTGTCGGGCATGGTGAAGACTCGGTTGATTCCGGCGCTGGGTGCGGAGGGGGCGTGTTCGTTGTATCAGCGGCTGCTGGAGCACTGCTTGCAACAGACTGCCGACTGGCCTTCAGAGCGGTTTTTGTATGTGGATCAACCGGCTCACCCCGAGCTGAGAGCATTGGCCGCTGAGCATGGTTTGCCGTTGCGGCGGCAGGCAGAGGGTGACCTGGGTGCGCGCATGACGAGCGCCATGGCAGACTTTCCCGGCGGTGCATTGCTGATCGGCAGCGACTGCCCGGCGCTGGACAGCCGCGCCATTGCTATTGCTGGCCAGGCCTTACTTGAGCATGACACGGCTATTATCCCCAGCGAAGACGGCGGCTACGTGCTGATTGGCCAGCGCCAGCCGCACCCTGCCCCCTTTGAGCAGATGCAGTGGAGCCACGCCAACGTCATGGCCGACACCCGCCGGCGCCTGCAAAGTGCCGGGCTCAGCCTGTGGGAGGGCGAGCCGCTCTGGGATCTGGATGAACCCGCAGACCTGGCGCGCCTGCCACCGGCTCTGGCCCGCGCCTTACGCGCTGGCGACGTCTCGCGCTGACGAATAATACCCCGCCACCAGAATCAACCCGACTTATGCGGGCTTATTGCCGGCAGTAACACATCGTTCTCCTTTGCATGGCATGACTATATGGTCACCGCTATCCGGCAGCGCGCTCACAAGGCGCTGTTCGCCGCAGTCCGCAACCAATCGAAGGATTAGCCATGTTTGACCTCAGCCCGCGCATAGAAGACCTTAAAAACAAGCTCGAAGGCTTTATGGATGAGCACATTTACCCCAATGAAGCCCTGTTCTACGAACAGGTAAAACAGAACAAATGGGGCCATCCGGCAATCCTGGAAGAACTGAAAGAAGAAGCCCGCAACCAGGGCCTATGGAACCTGTTCCTGCCCGAGTCCGAGCGCGGTGCCGGCCTGACCAACGAAGAGTACGCCCACCTGTGCGAAATCATGGGCCGCGTCTCCTTTGCCGGTGAAGTTTTCAACTGCAACGCGCCGGACACCGGCAACATGGAAACCATCGAGCGCTACGGTAACGACGAGCAAAAAGAGCAGTGGCTCAAGCCCCTGCTGGCCGGTGAAATCCGCTCCTGCTTCTCCATGACCGAGCCTGACGTTGCCTCCTCCGACGCCACCAACATCCAGTGCGAGATCCGCCGCGAAGGTGACGAGTACGTCATCAACGGCACCAAGTGGTGGTCCTCCGGAGCCATGAACGAGCATTGCAAGATCGCCATCGTCATGGGCAAGACCGACCCCGATGCACCCAAGCACCTGCAACAGAGCATGATTCTGGTCCCGCTGGACACCCCCGGCGTGAAGATCGTGCGCGACCTGCACGTATTCGGCTATGACCACGCTCCGCACGGCCACGCCGAGATCGAATACAACAACGTGCGCGTACCGGTTTCCAACATCCTGCTGGGTGAAGGCCGTGGCTTCGAGATCGCTCAAGGTCGCCTTGGCCCGGGCCGTATCCACCACTGCATGCGCAGCATCGGTATCGCCGAGCGCGCACTGGAAGCCATGTGCCGCCGCGCCAGCGAGCGCGTTGCCTTCGGCAAGCCGATGTACAAGCTGGGCAGCGTGCCGGAAATGATCGCCCGCTCCCGTTGCGAGATCGACCAGGCCCGCCTGCTGACCCTGCACGCCGCGCGCAGCATGGACAAGTTCGGCAACAAGGTCGCCCGTCAGCAGATCGCCATGATCAAGGCCGTCGCCCCGACCATGGCCTGCAACGTGATTGACCGCGCCATTCAGATCTTCGGCGCCAAGGGCGTGTGCCAGGACACCTTCCTCGCCTCCGCCTACGCCAAAGCCCGCACCCTGCGCCTGGCCGACGGCCCGGACGAAGTGCACCTGAATGCCATTGCGAAGATGGAGATGAGCCAATATCTCTGATATTGGCTATCAGATGGAAGCTGGAAGCTGGAAGCTGGAAGAGCAGGCTGAAGGCTTGAGGCTGTAGGCTGGGAGACGGTTTTCGAGGTAGTTGCTGAAATAAGTGTGGGGCCAACACGTCGCTAGGCCCCACACAAAAAACCAACAACCTACACCGGGCTGCGGCTTCCAGCTTCCAGCCCCCTCCCCCCAATCAGAACAAATACAAAGGAGCCCCCCATGAGCGGTTTGTTCGACCTAACCGGTAAAGTCGCCATCATCACCGGCTCGACCAAAGGCATCGGTAAGTCGATTGCCGAGGAATATGCCAAGGCCGGGGCCAAGGTGGTGATTTCCAGTCGTAAGGCGGATGCCTGCCAGCAGGTAGCCGACGAGCTGCGTGCCCAGGGCTTTGATGCCTTGCCGGTTGCCTGCCACGTAGGCGACAAGGCCCAGCTGCAGAATCTGGTGGATGAGACCCTGGCTGCCTTTGGCCGCATCGACGTGCTGGTCTGCAATGCGGCTACCAACCCGGTTTACGGCCCGACCCACAAGGTCAGCGACGAAGCCTTCGACAAGATCATGGGCACCAACGTCAAGGGCACCTTCTGGCTGTGCAACATGGTTATCCCGCACATGATCGAGCAAGGCGGCGGTTCTATCGTGCTGCTGTCGAGCATTGCGGGTCTGCGTGCCAGCGCCAACATCGGTGTCTACGGCATGTCCAAGGCAGCAGAAGCAGGCCTGGCCCGTAACCTGTCGCTGGAGTGGGGCCCGCAGGGCATCCGCGTCAACAGCATCGCACCGGGGCTGATCCGCACCGATTTTGCCCAGGCGCTGCTGGAAGATCCGGACCGCCTGCGCAAGGTAGAAGAGAAGCTGCCGCTGCGCCGCGTAGGCGAGCCGGTGGATATCGCCGGGGTCGCGCTATTCCTGGCCTCCAGCGCCTCAGCCTATGTCACAGGGCAGACTATCGTTGCCGATGGCGGCGATACCATTGCCTGATAACACCTGATTCATCAGGCTGTTCAACACGCCAGGGGCCGCCCTGGCGTGTTATTTTCCCGTACTTGACCCTTCAGAACCATCAACAACAGGATCTTCAAAGATGAGCGGAGCGACCCTGATTGACGTATTGCCTGCCCACCAGTTTGACGAGGCAAAACTCGCCAACTACCTGCAGGACTACCTTCCGGGAGCCAACCAGGGCATCA
>CEUK01022742.1_pt1 | contig 11980 bp, 8 predicted proteins | sample 356451 | NCBI WGS metagenome assembly CEUK01 (sample SAMEA2622843, study PRJEB7988) | marine metagenome | isolation source: saline water (ENVO:00002010), including
GTCTTGCTTCGTTTCTTTTTCGGTTTTCATTTTTTTCACCTTTTTACTCGTCCTCCCTCATCCGAGGGTGGAATTGGATGTGGGTCAAAGAGCACCTCCATGACCCAAGTCAATTCGAAGTGGAATTCGAATCACTGCTACTTCATCAGGCGTAAGCCTGCTGATGAATGGTATTTTGTCTGCTGTGAAGCCAGGAGGCATCCACGGTTGAATAAGAACGTCGACGAGCGGTTCCATGGAACGGTTTTGTGCACGAACTGTTACAGTCACGTTACCATTTCTCATTTCGTACCCAGTCGCAATTGAAAGTTTTCGAGAAAGTGGAATTTCATCTGCTCCATGACGTCGATCTGCATGAATCTCAAATCGAACAGGCAGGTTGCCTCCTGGACCGATGACTGGCACATCGATGTACGACGGCTTTGCGCTCCATCCTTCTGGGACAGGAGGTGCAAGTCGCATCATTGGAAGAGGTATATCACCGTCATTGATAATGCGAACAAGGAGAATACCTGTTTCACCACCAGCAGGCCATCGGGTATCAACAGAGAGCCAGAAATGACGGAACAAGAATGGATTGAGTGTTGAGGAATTACCGCCAATGAGATCGTCGACAAGGTACTCAACCTCGGTTGCAGCATAACCAACATCACCAATTTCAGCTGCGCCTGTTGCATTACGGAGTCGGCGAAGAACGTTCTCAACCTCTTCTTCAGCGAGTGCTTTTTCTCGCAACAAACGGTGCAACATGGCAATGCTTCGTCGCAGATAAAGAACATCTTCCTCGAGGACGTTGAGTGCCTTTTCAGCACGGCGTACGCTCTTTCGAGCACGACGCAAACGATGTGTTTCAAGGAAGGTTTTCGCTTGGAGTAAATCGAGTTCAGTCGTTGCAAGAGAATTGACTTCATCACTGACAACATTCTGAACCAGGGATTCGAGTTCTCGGCTTGCCTGCATCAAGCGTTGTGCGCTTTCATTGGAGGCTGCGATTGCTGCTTGAGCGTCTGAAAGATCGCCATCACCCAATTCTGAGTCCATGATGAAATCATCCTGCTCAGCCTTGCTCTTCGCCATTTGACATCACCTCCTCATTTGAATCCGAACCGTTTTGGCCGTCGGAACTGGCCACAGATTGTGGTGCCTCGAGGATAGCTGAGAGGTCCAAGCCGTCCATTGCAAGATCGTTGAGAAGACGTGCTGGATCGCCAAGGTCTCGTTCGATTCGAGTAGCCTTGACCTCAATATCTGTGAGTTTACCGTAAAGCGTTCCGTAGATTTTGTTGGCCCGACGGAGGATGAACCACACGACGATGGTCGAGAAGAGGATGTAGCCTACCAGAGAGATAAGATTCGCTTCATCTGGCGTCATCTGTGGAGGCAGGCCGAGCACAACACCAACAAAGCCAAAGAGCGGAAGGCTGAGAATAATCGTTAATTGTCGACGGGAGTCCGTCAGTGCTTGGAAGTGATCTGCATAGATTGTAGAAATACCCTTTCGTGCTCGTTGATAATCCTCGTGAATGTATCTGAATTCTTCACTGCTACGCCAGGCCATTCGCCAGACCCAAAGTGCAGCGAGCACAATGGCCATTGGACCCCACCAAATCGCATCATAAAGATGGAATAAGAATCCGAGCATGATAATACCCGAATAGACTGCACCGAGGCGGTACTTCTCGTTTTGATTGGTTAATCCGAGCAAACCAATGGTGATGATGAGTGCAATCCCAAATCCTGCAAAGGATGTCAATGTCGATGGTGCGCTCGAGTCAACCTTCTGTTTGAATTCGAGTTCATCGTTCTCAACGATGTTGTTCAACGCATAATCCGAGGTAATACGTACGACACAATTCGCATCCTCACTTTGTTCCCACCAATCCAGCGTTTCTCCAGTTACTTTCCAGCGAAGGGTTTCGGCCTCCCCTTCGTAAAGGAACGGAACGAAGTTTGGCTTGTCTTCAATAACGAGACCATCACAAACCAATTCGGAATCGATTCCAAGAGCGAGTGCAGTACCTTCATTCTTCAAATCGAACTCAAGATATGCAGTTTCACCCTCCATAATCTGATCCAGTTCATTGCCTTCTGCATCAACGATTCGTTGTGAATCCCCGTCGATCATTGGATCAGCGTAAGCGTTCAAAGCGAAGCGGAAGACCTCTTCAGTTACAGGTTCGCTTGGGTCAGGGTGATGTAGACGAATCGTGATGTCGTATCCATCGCCTGGAAGGATATTCGGACGGTCTGGAACCTTAACACTGAAGATGAGATTGGGAGATTGGACGTATGCAGGTCGCTCTGGCAATTGAATTAACTCGCTACCAGGCACACATGGCGCAGAGAGATTAATGAAGTGAACACTTTCTTCACCCTCAAGATTTGTAAGCGATATATTCCAAACGAAATCTTCCTCATCAAGGTCGAGTTCATCCAGATCCAAAATACGTTCAATACCACAGAACTCAATTAGATATCCGACGGGTGCATCGTTGAGGTACGGAATGTGAGAGTACTCGACTTCAACAGAAATCGGATCATCATTTGCGGGCGCCTCGAGTTTGTCAGCATAACCGATGTCAAAGAGGCGCTTCATCTTCAGAGATGTCGTCAATTCCCCACTGCCATCAACCTCCACATCGGTTGGGACAAGTGTCACGCGCAAATCAGCCGCAGTTGTAAGCGATGTACTGCTACTGCCAGCTGCATTCTTGTCGATACTAATGACCAAATTCACTTTTTGATTCATTGGGAGATAGAGCTGGGTTTCTGAATCGTCAAGGTTGACCACCCAGTCATCGCTTGCTGTTGTAAGGCCAGGTGCACGAACCTCATAGCCAACATCAACCCAAACATCCTTGTTCCCGGTGTTGGTAATGGTTGCTTGCAAAATGCGATTGTATCCTTCGTGGAAGAAGTATTCATTCTCCCATCCCTCGACCGTGTAGGTGAATACTGGTGCAACAAGTAACTGAACCTTCCTAAGAACGTAAACTTCGTCCGTTTCAGGGTTGTATACAGTTAGGTTTGCATCGTGAATCGCACCATTGAGGAGGTTATCGCTGCCATCGAGAGCAGGAATCTCCACATCAAATGAACCATTGCTGATCGCATCGATTGGCACAGTAAACGACTGAACTGTCGGTGTTGTCGACCAACCACCATCAACGGTGATGTTGATGTTGACCGTTTCAACAAGATTACCAGTGTTTTCCAGACTGAATGGGATCGTCAGGGTCGTTCCGGGAATCGCTGCGAGCGTTTCAGGGGCTGTTAATTGAACATCATGGATCTCGGAAAGGTTGGCTACGATGTTGGCTTTTAGTTCGACCAAATCGCCGTTTTCATCAATCATCGATACGGTAAGAATGGCCATGTAGAATTCATCAGCGCTCGCATCCGGTGAAGGAATGATGTTTACACGAACGGACGATTCGTAACCCGCAGCAATGACAACGCTGGATTCGGTGTCCAGTTCAAAGGAAACATCGTCGTACCCTCCATCATCCAACGAGAGTGAAAAGGTCGTCGGTGCGTTTCCTGTGTTTTCGATGTTAACAAACGCAGAAAGTTGCTCATATGGAGAGATATCGATCGATTGATTCGTTGGCGATAACGCAGCGTTGATGCTCTCTCCAACGCGGATGTCCATCGTCTGTTCTCCAATGTAGGCGCCCGTATCGAGATCGTAGTAACGAACGGTAAGTGGTTGGAGAAGTCCTGACGGTGCAAGTGGATCGGTCTTGACAGTTAACGTTACGAGCGAAAGATGCACACCACTCGACGCAGGATAATCCTCGAAATCACTTGCGAGGTCAATGATTGTATTATCTGAACTCGAAGTGGTTAGATTTGCGTACCAGCCAGATGGTAAATTCTCGACGATTTCGAGACGGTAGGAGGAACGGTCATTGCCGGTGTTGCCGAACGTGAACATAAAGTCCGTATCGACGCCAACGTTTGCATCCAACGGGCCTGTTTCTGTAATCTCTCCATTGACAACCTTGGGTACAACGATGGAAAGGTTCTGTTGAATGACTGGCGCATAAACTGCGGAAGCTGTGTGAATACCTCCAAGTGTTGGTGTCGTTGTGACTGGAATCTTGACCGTTCCTGCGAGCGGAAGTTGCCCTGTACGGCTCTGAACACCAAGCGAGGCCGCAAAGGTCTCACCGAGTGTCAGGCCATTGGTTTGGCCTGGTGTGATGGAAGCGTTCCAACGATCTGCTTCATTGAAACCTCCTGATGTAAGCGCCTCAAAAGAGATGTCTCCGACAGTAATGTTTGCATCGATTGTTTCAGCAAGATCCGAGACAAGGTTATGTCGAACTTGCACTTCAAGTGCTAGAATTTCATTAACGCCGATGGTTGAGCCAGCATTCATGACGTCGTTCTCAGACAACACAATCGTGTCAACAGGGAGACCTGGATCAACAACAATGGCAGGCCGAACTTCAATTTGACCTGAATCGGATGTTGGAATGCTCCCGACATCTGCTTGTGCGATGATAAACGCGCTCAGACTGTCGCCCGCTCTGTTGTGTTCAGCTGGTACGAGTGGCAATTGTATTGGCGGTACATCCACGTGAATGAAGCCAGACACAGTCTGGCCAACCTGTAACTCGCCAGTGTTCTCGATGGAGATACTATGATTCCAGTTCATTGCATTCATCGAAAGGCCAGGTACAAGATTGAACGATGCGGGAGCGTTTCCGGTGTTGGTGACATTGAAGGCAATTGAGTCGCTTTGCCCAGGCAGAACGTAGGTTGTATCGTTGGAAATATCGACGGTGACTTCGAGGAATTCACCAGCCATGACACGCGTGGTATCAGACAAACTGTATCCACTTCCAGCAGAAGTTATCGAGAGCGAAACGATGTCAATATCCGACAATGCAGCATTTTGAGGCACATCGACAACAACACCGAGCGTTGTTGTGGCGCCAGCAACAAGGAAATTCGTCACAGTTCCGTCCAAGGACGTATCTGCCCAGCCTAAACTGCTGCTCACACTGATATCGAAACTATCGGTTTCCGAGCCCGTGTTTTTGATGATGTAGTAGAGTGTTGTTGAGTCACCTGGGGCCGTGGTTCGATCGGAAGGCCCCACCATTTCAGAAATGTAATTACTGAAAATGACATCGAATTCGGTGTGCGTGAAGGATTGATGACCTGCTGAGCCGTTGACCCACACGAGCACGGAGACATTCCATAATCCAGTGAGAGCAGTCGCTGAAAAACCAGCGCTGAGGACCTCACCTGCAGATGGTGAATAGATTGATCCCGGTTCGACTGTTTCTGTGTTTGATGCTTGCCAGTACTCAATTGTTGTTGCCGTTGAGGCATTGAAGAGAACGAGCCCCATAACTGCTGAGGCCTGCATGACACCGTCGTTGCGAATTGTTGCGTTGAACGTGTGTGACTGCCGGTCAAGGAACACATGGGTGTTGCCTGGGGCAGGTGAAGGAAACTCATCGCTAATGATTGTCATTTCTCTGAGATAGTCGACATCAAAATCACGACGGTATTCATTGTTGACAGGGTTACCATCGTTCGCACCAGAGACACGAGCGAACAACGTTTGCTGAGGACCAGTCGTTGCATCCCAACTGAGAAGGAATGTGGTTGTTCCCGAACTTGCAGGCATTGTTCCAAGATCGACGGTATCAACAATCTGCTCCGCGGCGGATGGCGAACCTTTGTGGACAAGTGATAAGAACGCATTGCCAGAGGATGTACCAACGTTTGAAACGTCAACGCGGACTATGTGCGTATCTGGAGCAAGCACAAGACCGCTGCTCGTGAATACCGAGCCCGCTCCATCGAATTGCATGTTTGTGACTGCGAAATCAGGCCCTGCACGCCCACTTGTCGTTGATGCATCTGCAAATGGCAGAGCTAAGTGGCCGACCAGAAGCATAACAAGCAAGAGAGGAAGGGTCTTTTGCTTAAACATCAGCACTACCTCCCGCTTTCTCGAATCGTTGAATGGTGACGGATTTACCTTGCGATTTCCAAATTTCAAGAAGTTGTGTTAACAAACGGTCGTGTTCTTCGTCTGAGATACCCAGGCGCCTTCGCTCTTCCCACAACAACAACTGTTCAGTACGGGTCAGCAGGGCGTCCCGGAGATAAAGCTCGAGCGTTCGGCGATAAGCGTCGCGGTCCGAAACGGCATAGACGATGGAGTTGCCCGGCAACTGATCGGCTCGGTTTTGGATGAAGTTGCCCAAGTTGAGGGCTTCATCGTACGAGAGGTTACGGCGATCGAGATCGCTTTGGATGACAGAAGCGATGCTTTGCAACTCATACCGTGTCTTGGCACGTTGAATTTTCTTGAAGTACTTGCGGCTTCGTCGCGTCATGCTTGGAGCCGCCATGCAACACCTTCTCAAGTGGCAGTTTATCAAACAATTGGCAAAAAATCACGGTTTTATTCATTATGCATTAAAAATTATGCATATTAGATTAACTGTTACATAGTTATTTTTTAGCCAAAATCCAAGCATTGATGACATCGAACACTACGGCATCATCATGAGCACACCCGTTACTCTGTCCGTGGGCGACAAATCGCCCAAGTTTGATTGCATTGATTCCGAGGGACAATCACACAGTTTGCAACAATACATGAATGATGGAACCAAGATCATCCTCTACTTTTACCCTCGTGATTCAACACCTGGTTGCACGAAACAAGCATGTGATTTCCGAGACAACTTGGCTCGGTTAACTCAGCAGGGTTATGCAGTTCTTGGAGTATCAAAGGATTCGGAATCATCGCATGCGAAATTCATCAACAAGCAGGAACTCAATTTCCCTCTTCTTATGGACACAGAAGGAACATTGCACGAAATGTTTGGAACCTGGCGGATGAAGAAAAACTACGGTAAAGAATACCTTGGTTGCGTTCGTTCAACCTTTGTCATCGACGAGAACGGTGAGATTGCATGGTGTAGATACAACGTACGCGCCAAAGGTCATGTTGAGATGTTGATGCGTGAACTTGAAATTCAATCTTGAGGTGAATTCGATGGATCAAGACATTGGAGGTGAACGTATCTCCCTGTCGCTGACTTCATGCGCCTACAAGCCCTGTTACATTGGCAAGAACCTCCATATTGGCGAAGATGTATCAATTGGTTCAATGTGCCACATCGGACGAAATGTAACGATTGGCGACCATTCGAACATCCAAGGTTCATGCTACATAGCCGACCGTACCATCATTGGAAAGCACGTCTTCATCGGTCCAAATTCAACCATTCTCAACGATAAGTATCCTCCATCAGGGGATGCGAAAAAGTGGATGCCTGTTCAAATTCAAGACCGAGCCGTTCTCGGAGGAGGTTCAACAATCCTCCCCGGCGTTCAAGTTGGCGAAGGTGCCGTTCTTGGCGGAGGCTCTGTACTCACAAAATCAATTCCCTCAGGACAGGTATGGGCTGGAAATCCAGCCACCTTTCAAATGACAAGAGAGGACTACGACAAGAAGAGGTGAGATAATGGAAGGAAAAACACACGTCATTTCATTCCTCAAAAAGTGCATCGAATATGCTGATGCGTCCATCGAGCGGAAAACCAAGCGAGGCGAACTCGAAGACATCCCCAAATGGGAAGCATACAGAGATTATACTGCACATGCCTTGATGGAAGTCGAGGCTGGTGAACTCGATCGATGGTTTCCTGCGCAACAGGTACAACTGAAGCAATCCGAGTCCCAAATCATTGATCTCGAATCACTCTCGCATGATATGCGATCACAATGGTTGACGAATTTGGCAAGTCCTCGGCCACTTGCACTCATCGCCACGTCATCGCAAGAAGGCGTTCGTAACCTTGCACCATACACCTCCATGTCGGTCGTATCCAACTCACCGCCACTTGCGATTGTTTCCTTATCTGCAGATCGGAACGACCGCTGGCGAGACACACTTCTCAACCTACGTCAAACCAAAGAAGCTGTCCTTAACTTCCTTCCAATATCCAATCGTTTGGCATCGATTGTTGAGCAAACAGCACAACCCATCGATTCCAGCAAAAGCGAATGGGAGGAATTTGAACTCGAGCAACTCGAAGGGAATGACATGGTGCTCAACGAGGCTGCATTTGCAATATTTGGCCAATTGGAGAAGGAAATTGACCTTACCGAAGCCAAAGCAAAACTTGTCGTTCTGCGTCTAACAAAGGTCATTCTTCCAGGCCAATTCGATGGTTCAGAACCTGCACACATCCTCTGTCAACACGGACTCAATCGATTGATGGCTACGCCAACCGCATGGCACTATAACATTGAACGTAACGATTGAAGCAGCCCTTGTTCAAGGCTGATTTCAGCATTCCATTCCAACGTTTCTCGAGCAGTGTCAAGGTGTGGAGTACGTCGTTTTGAATCACCTGGGTAGCCTTGTTCAAACACCAACTCCGGCAATGTTCCAGTTTCTTGATGAACCAATCGTGAAATCTGTTGCGCCAATTCAAGCATTGTGATTTCACGTTCAGACCCTAGATTGAAACTCATGCCGGACAAGTCCTCGAGTTCACCTGCTTGTTGAATACCTCTCACAAGGTCATCGACATGCGTCAACGATCGAGTTTGATGGCCATCACCATGGACGATAAGAACGCCTTCATCGAGTGCAGATTTCATCATCATCGAGACGACTTGTCCGTATTCATCGCCCAACAAACGTGGACCGTATCCGTTGAATGGACGGACAATTCGAGCATCGAGGCCATGGCGAACAGCATGGTGGACTGCAACTTCACCAAGATACTTGCTTGCGCCATATGCATGCCGTTGATGCTGAGAGGCAGCAGGGAAAATCGAGGATTCATCGCCTCCGAGAGGCATAATTTCGGACTCACCGTAAGCCTCTGGAGAAGAAGTAAACACGTATCGAGCGTTGTGTTTTTCTGCAAATTGAAGCGATGCCAATGTCGAATTCAAATTGACATCCATCACCATTCTCGCTTCTTCGTGAAACCATTTTGTTCCATTGATTGCTGCAAGATGATAGACAATGTCGATGCGATCAGGATCATGAATTCGCTCATAGGATGAGGCTTGACATGCATCGCCTTCGATGAAGACGATGTCGTGTTCAATCGCCTTCAAGTTCTCTCGTCGACCACGCCAACAATTATCCAGAACGGTGACTTCATGTCCGCTCTCGACCAATGCTTCGACCAAACTGGAACCGAGAAAGCCCGCCCCCCCGGTTACCAACACATGCATGCTCTCACACTCGTTCGAGGACTTCGATGGATACTTGATCGCCTTCACGCTTGAATCGAACCAAATCACCATCGTTGATGGCCATGCACGGATCCTCATCAAAGCCATGACCGTATGGGACATCCAAGAGCGAACAAGCAGGAAGCGTCAAGGGACAGACGTCCCGATTGATAATGCCAAGCGGCCCTTTGTTTTCGTACAAGAGACCCATTAGAACGTACGGAGCAACGGTTGAACCAGATCCTTTCGGATAGATCAAAATCGTGTCTTGGATGGCTCGTCCATCAAGTGGATGCCCTGCTTCTTCCACCACACCGGTATCTCGGTTAACATATCCAAGATAGGTGATGGGTACATCGGTGACCATTGCACGGCCTTCAATGAAGAAATCCGTTTGTGAATCCAAACCAGACCCTGCGATGGTACGCAGGCCTTCCTGTGGCGTCTTTGAACTGACTTGACCTCCGTGCGATGACTGGGTAAGCGTTGGTGTTGGCCCTTGTGCACGATTCGCATCGATGGCATGTCGAACGCACTCCTCAATCGAAGCAACACTGGTTGGGATTCGATTGAGGCCACTTGTGAGGTAATGCTCTGCTTTCATCGAATTCGTCAACAAATGATTGTATTTTTCTCGATTGTATGGCGTTACTTCAGGACAGGTATCAACGAGAACCAACGCACCAGCCTCTTCGAGCATTGAGACAGTACCATCAGCCTCCGCTAAGGCATAATTCTCTTGACTTGTAAAGACCCAAAGACGTTGATTCAGCACAGATTCACCAAATTCCATGTGCGTTCGCAATGCAGCAGCCGTCGTTCGCATTTCTTCCAAACTCGCTTGAGGACATCCAATGACGATGAGATCGACCTTGCCCTTTGGACTGAGTTCATCGTAGCGTCCGTCAAGATCCTCCTGTCTGAACACAAGCGTTCCTTCCCAATCGATGGAATCGATGGGTTGTGAAGGAGGTTCAGTATGGCCTTGAACCCACATCATTGGCGAACCATAGTTCGCAGCTGCTGCAGTCAATGCCTTCTTTCGCGCAAAGGAAATGAATTCATCGAGACCTTCCACATATGGCATTGGTCCATAGGGAAGATTCCATTCAGGTTTTGCATTCTTTCCAATCCAATCGCCGAGGATGGAATAATCGGAGAGGGTTTCCAATGCACATTCAACAACGACGCGGATGTTCGGCTTGCGATTTGATTCGAGGTGCAAACCCCATGCAGGTGCAAAACCGGTGAGTGCAGTCGCTAATGCACTCAATCCAGATTCACGATTGGTGATGAGTGAAGTCCATGTGTTGGAAAAACAAACTGCATTCGATTCTGCCCAAGATGCTGTCTCTCCCTCGATTTCAATGCCTCGATCGTAAGGTGTACAAGACAATGTAGCCTCAATACCAAGTCGGTCATAGGCTTGTACAATCTCAAATTGTTGTTCGAGGAAATTTGGCCATGCAATACCCATCTCCTCCATTTTCTCTCGATCACAACCAGCAGAATTCAAGGTTGTTGGAATGACAACAGTACCCTTCTTATCACCACTCAAGTCCTTGAGGAAGGTGCGTAGGCCATGCCCGCCTGTGATTACAGAAACCCCCGAAACGTGAGCATGATCGACTTCGACGAAGGATTCTGCTTTGGCGACCCGAGCAAGGTCTACAACAAGACGAGCCGCCTTTTGTCGAGTCGGTCCTTCCTGTCCTTCCAACTGCTCAGCCAGACGTTGTGGAAGTTCCATGAACTCATGCAAACATCGGCGCTTCATCAAGACTGTTGTTCTCGACCGATGGTTTTGATACGGTTGACGTCGCTCCTCGTTTTATGTCCTCAACTGAGAACAACACACAAGGAGCCCGCCGTGATGAACAACGTACACGTTTTCTATCACGTGAAAACATCGTTAAGATGATCAAAACAACCGTCGTGCTGAGTGCACTGTTTCTGTCAATTTGGGCAGTTGTCTTGAATCAAGCAATTGAACCACTTGATAATGATACGGATGAAGAGTCAAGCATTCTTGTCAAAACCGAAGGTCGTGAAGCCGATGTCTACTGTCCTGAGGGAGGCGCAGATATTTTCCTCGGTACAGATTTTGATGGCAATGGTCAACTTTCAAGCGATGAAATCACGACCAGCACCAAGGTTTGTCATGGCCAACAAGGATTATCTGGCCCTCAAGGACAATCTGGAGCGAATGGAAACGATGGCATCGATGGAAATTCAACCGTCGTTAATCTAACAACACTCTCTCCAGGCATCCCTTGTCCCTTTGGAGGAATACAAATCAAATCTGGTATTGACAACAACCACAACCTCTACTTGGATGAGGACGAAGTTGCAACCACTGCACATGTCTGCGATGGACAGCTTGGTGATGAAGGACCTGAAGGACAACAAGGTGTCGATGGAGCACAAGGCTACTCAGCTCTCATCGAACAACACCCTGCACCATCATCGATCTGTCCTCAAGGCATTGTCATGCATTTCGGCGTTGATGATGGAACCGATTTTGGCATTGCAGGCGATGGAATCCTTCACGATGATGAAATCCGCGAATCATTGAGAATTTGTTCAGAGCAGTTGTATGAAGGACTTGTTTTCGATTCAAGCATTGGGGTCACGAATGGATTTGCAAATGAATGCAGCAATATGGCATCAAACATGGTTACTTTGTTTTCCACAAATGATGGCACAAATGGATGCGAACTATGGATTCTCGATGAAGAGAAT